>Ga0181389_1000453_pt1 | contig 16828 bp, 31 predicted proteins | sample 12SPOviralmetaG_FD_130121 | JGI IMG/M metagenome (GOLD analysis project Ga0181389, IMG submission 130121) | Marine viral communities from the oligotrophic San Pedro Time Series (SPOT) site, San Pedro Channel, CA, USA - 12 SPOT_SRF_2010-06-29 | ecosystem: Environmental > Aquatic > Marine > Strait...
TGCTATGGAAAACTTAGGCTATCATTCTGGAGAACCAGAGGTTGTGTGTGCTACGGATACTAACATACTAGACTATGAAATCTCTGACCTAGAAATAGAAATGGAAGACGTAGAAGAGGATGATGACGAAGATGCTTAAACAAAGAGAGTTACCCGAAGACAAAACAGTATGTTGGGCAAGTGGTCACTACCTGACCAATGAATTACCTGACGACTGGTTGAATTGGACTGACGAAGAAGTCCTTGCGTTCATTGAAGAGCATGTGTGCGAGGACTATGAATACTTTGACCCAGCCCAACTGTTCGACATGATGACATTCCTAGCGGAAGATGCTTTACATAACAGGGAGCGCATCAGATGAGACTACATAAATTTATTTATGACTCGTGGAATACTGTGTTTGACCATAGGCTTAGTCCTCTAAAGAACATTCCAGATGTACACGTAAGACACATGATACTACAAGTGCTTGCTTACATGTGGGTGATTGCCTTCTCTGTTGCAATAGGTTCTTGGTCAGGCTTACTATGGTCAATGCTAGGACACATAGCCCTACTGTGTGCCTTGACAGTCACAGTAGCCACGTACAAAGTTGCGGAGAAAAAGCCGCAGGTATTCATAGACTGGGGATACAATCCCCAACCTAACTTAGGCAGACGTATGGATGGAGAACATGAATGACAGATACACTAAAACTAACTGACTACGAAGTAGGATACTTGACAGCGTTTAGTCATCAGAGTTACGAGGATTGGTGTAACTATAACAGAGAGCCAGAGGACACATGGTATGGCATACAGGTAGGCGACAGAATGTTTGACCTGAACCTGTGGCGTGACGAGTCTAAGGACATTGTGTATTGCTCTGTGTATGAGTGTTACAAGGCAGAGATAGACCACGACCATTGGACAGTTAATTCAGACCACAGATATTTTTTATGGAAAAGAGAGGATGCATAATGATGCAAGCAATATTGATTAACCCATTCGATAAGACTATCGAAGAAATAGAATACTCTGGAGACTGGAAGGACATATCTTCCTTGATAGAGTGTGACATGTTTACTGTTGCCTACTTTGATGACACTGATGACAGTGTATATGTAGACGACGAGGGACTGTATGTAGAGAACCAAGCGTTCTTCACAATCGGAGATTGCCCACAGCCACTAGCAGGGCGTGGTCTTCTGCTTGGCACAGATGAAGAAGGCGACAGCACAGACTGTAAGACTACGCTTGAGGAAGCCAAAGCTATGGTGCAGTTCTTAGGAACTAATCCTGCTAATGCTCCCGAAGCTGGCTTTACAGTTATAGGATTTGATTGGTAAAAGGATAGAGACTATGCCAAATTGGTGTGAAAATTATTTAGTAATTAAAAGTGAAGACAAAGGCTACTTGCAGATGTTGTATAACAAACTGCGAGCAGATGAAGCAGAGTTCTTACAGGTGCTAAGACCAGTTCCTGCAGGTGAGACAACTTGGTCTAACTGGAATGGTCAGGGCAAGATAACCAAGACACTTGATGGCGAGTGGGATTGGGATTGGTGCGTCACACATTGGGGAACTAAGTGGGACATACAGTGCAACAATGCGTCTTTTAATGACAACGTGCTAGAGGTATCGTTTGATAGCGCATGGTCGCCGCCTGTTGAAGCGTTGCAGTATGCTGCGGAGAGAAATAACTTTGTGTTCTCTTTGCTGTATTACGAGGGCGGCATGATGTTTGTAGGACATGCGACTGAAGACAAGGATGATTGTCACAGCTACACCTACGACAAGCTGCCGAGTGAGGAAGTCCCAGAGTTTCTACTGGACGAGTTCCCTTGGATACAGCAAGACTACGATGAGTGGTTACAGGAAAAGGAGTCAGAGGATGATAACCTTTGTGCGGCTATCGCCTAGAAAAAGATACCTAGCCAAGGGTGTCCTAGAATACGACATGTGGGTCGAGTTTGATGCCAGCGAAATACCTGCAGGGATGGACGAGTATGAGTATGCTCGTCACCTAGCAGACATGGGGAAGTGGTACGAAGAAGAGCCATTGTCAGGTGACTTTCGTGTTACCTCAGTGGATGAAATCAAGGAGTAAAAGATGGTTGACATACCTTTCAGTATCTCTTATACTGAGATAGTAATAATGCTAGGCGTTTGGCTTAACGCATTGATTAACTTATATAATTTCACTAACAGAAAGAAGTGACATGACTAAAAACAGATACGAAATAACTTTTGTAATCGAAACAGATGCAGAGGATGTCGGGAGGTTGCCGTGGTATCCTCTTGTAGGTGATGATGTAATGCCTGTTGATTGGCTAGAGTATATTAAAGTACGACAGCTTGCAGACACGGAGATGAATCTAAAAGATTTAACACCCGAAGATAGTATTACTATGATTGACATGACGTATCAGGCTACCAAGGAAGAAAAGCCTGTTGATTACATCAAACTGGTGGTAGATAATGACAACGAAGATACCAAAGATAAACCCGATAGCGAAGACCCTACGGAATAATAGGTATGCCCCGAAAAAAGTCCACCCCAAAAAAGGAAAAGGTTCTTACGACAAACAGAAAGAAAACAAAACAGATGCACATAGAGATGTGGATTGATGTGCCTGTTAATCAGAACCCACATCCAGTGCATTGGAACTGGAAAGAAATAACAGGATATGACCCCGTGTTTCAAGTAATACGAGGTGTGCCAGAGAGTGAAAGGATTACAAAACATGGCAAACAAACACAAGAGAATGGCTAAGAAATGGCATGAGGATTGGATTGGTAGTGACTGGTATTACCAAACAAAAGGTAGCTACCACTACGCCATCAACAGCAAACAAAATATATTCTGGAGAAACAAAAGGTTAGGTAAAGAGTGGGAACACGAGGAGATTTGGAACACATGAGTAACTTAGGAATGATAGTTTTTGTAACTATGTTTATTATTATTTATTTAGTGGGGCAGGTATGATAGCAGAAGCGATTATGTGTCTTGCTTTGAATGTATATCACGAAGCAAGAAACCAACCTACGTTAGGGCAGATAGCCGTGGCACAGGTTGTTATGAACAGGGTGCATGACGATAGATACCCAGATAATGTGTGTGATGTTGTCTATCAGGGCTTGCATTATGAGAGTGGACATCCTATAATACATAAGTGTCAGTTTAGTTGGTATTGTGATGGTAAATCTGATACACCAACAAACGAAGAGGCTTATAAGTTTGCAGAGGATGTGGCTGAGTTAGTTATTTTGAACAATGCACATGGTTACTTTGATGGTGCGACACATTACCACACCACAGAGGTAGCCCCTTCTTGGGCTTCTGGTAAGAAGTTTATTGTCAGAATAAACGACCACCTTTTTTACAGGTGGGAGAAATAAATGGAAGACGATAGCTTTTATTTCTATATAATAATATTTATATTTATATTATATTTAATACCATCTTTTTTAATTGGATTGAATTAACATGTTTGAAAAATCTACAGCAATACTTGTATTATGCACTGAGGCAAACGAAAAACCTAGCCGTATAATTGCGGAAGGTTTCGTAGGCTCTGATGTTGAGATACTTACCTTAGAAGGGGACAGACAACTCTTGTTTGCTCATACCCCTACATCCTCCACACCTTTGAACGAGGAAGCTACAGCCATCCTTAATAAGGAGAGTGGTAATGCCCTTACGTTTGTGTATGGAAATGCAATCATGTTAGAAGACGAAGCAAGGTGGAACGATGAAAATTATTAGACGCTCGATATATTCAAGTGACTTAAACCTCATGGACTTACCAATTAGTTATGAACACATAAGACGTTGGCAGAAGGGACATGTTATGACGATGTGCTTCCCTGATTTGTCAGCACAAGAGAGAACATTCATACAATACGGCACTCTTGAAGAAGAAGAGGTTGAGATTGCAATGATTGAAAAAACATTCGAGGAGCATCCGATTAACTAATGGGAGATAAAATGAAAAATCTATGGGAGAAAGACAGGAAGGTTGTGTTCCGTGAGTTTTATCATCAATACTTAGATGAAGGGTACAACCACAAGGAAGCAAAGAAACTAGCAAGCGAAGAAGCGGATGAAATCTACGGCGAAGTTGTGGATTTTGTCTTTGATGTAGCAGATGCGGAGCATAACTATGACTAAACTAGAATTAAGTATATTGCAATCAGACGAAGTAACGCACGAGAATCTATGCAGATTGTGGGAAGCAATCCAAGATGACCTAGAAAACTTAGGTGACGATATAGATGGCGATGAGAGGGTAGCCAGCCTACAACTACTACAGGCGATAGAGCATGTGGTGTATGGTGTGTACGGCACACAACTCTTGGATGAAATCAAAGAGAAGTTTAATCAACCTTTACTAGACACTGACCCTGATGAACGTCCGTGGTTCTACGATGGGTTCGGCTGTATGCGTAGCAAGAAAGATGGGAGCGTGTGGCATGATTAAAGACCCAGAGGAGCGTAAGATGCGTAAGAAAGCAATCAAGTTGCAGAATGAAACTACAAGTGGCTTCAAGAGACTGCCCTTCAAAGAGGCTGTAAAAAAAATTAGAGAGTTACAAAAAGCTAAAAGAAATCCAACCGAAAACTTTACGAGGTATTAAATGACAAAGTATTTTTTCAAAGGCAAAGATGGAGTTAAGCCTCTGTCTGACGAAGGAACGCTGTCTGAATTTATGGACAGACGTAGCACTGTAGCCACAGCTATGGGCTTCAGCACAAAGGTTGTAAAGGATACGCTGCGTGTGTATTTAGGTGACGAACTCGTGGGGGAATACCTACCACATTACCACAAGACAATAAAGAATGCCTAGAACAGTTGACTATATCAGACAGCGATACGCAGTCTTATCAAAACTTTTGGAGAAAGAATTTTCAGAAGAGGTTGACAATGATAAAAAAGCTGATACAATTAGTGCGAACCAAGCAATGACGGAGAGATTAAATGCATTTAGACGAGATAAAAAGCAAGCTGATTAGACACACTTCATGTGACAAGTGTGGTTCATCAGATGCTAATGCTTTGTATGAAGATGGAAGTCAGTGGTGCTTTTCATGTGAGACTTACACCCACCCTGACAAGGAAAGGAATAGTGTTGTGATACAACAACAGCCGAAGCAGACACAGATGTTGTCAATAGGTATTACAGAAGCCCTTAGTGACCGAAGTATCAACCAAGATACTTGCCGCACCTATGGGGTTACCATTCAGAACAACAAACAAATTTACCCTTACTATGACCAAGCAGGTAAACACATAGCCAACAAAGTCAGACATCCTGACAAGAACTTCCATTCAGAAGGACAGCTACAACCTGCAGGATTGTTCGGACAGCAACTGTTCCAACAGTCAGGCAAATACATTACGATTACCGAAGGCGAAATTGATGCCATGTCAGCATATGAAATGCTAGGCAGTCGGTGGCCTTGTGTGTCCATCAAGAATGGCGCACAGTCTGCAGTCAAAGATGCCAAGGCTCAGTTTGAATACCTTAATAGGTTTGATAACATCGTGCTGTGTTTTGATGCAGACGAGCATGGACAGAAGGCAGCAAATGCTGTAGCCCAAATCTTTGAGCCTAACAAGTGTCGCATCATGCACCTTGCAATGAAGGACGCTAACGAGTATCTGAAGGCTAACCAACGTGAACTATTTACTAAGGCGTGGTGGGAAGCCAAGCCATATACTCCTGCAGGTATTGTAAACCTCAAGGACTTTGATGGACTTTACGACAAAGACAACAGGGAGACTGTTCCATATCCTTATAAAGGATTGAATGACATGCTGTATGGCATGAGGACAGGTGAACTTGTTACCTTCACTGCAGGGACAGGGGCAGGTAAGTCTAGCATCATCCGTGAACTAGAACACCACCTACTGAACAACACAGATAGTAATATTGGTATCATCAGTCTTGAAGAGAACATCAAGCAGACTATCTTCCACCTCATGTCTGTGCAAGCAAGTAAGCGTCTATACATTGACGAGGTTCGAGATAAAGTTCCAGAAGAACTACTACGAGAATACGAGAGAGCAACTGTAGGGACAGGGCGTGTGTTTGCCTTTGACCACTTTGGTTCTATCCAGACTGACGAGATACTGGCTCGTGTTCGTTACATGATTAAGGCACTTGACTGTCGCTTCATTATCATTGACCACCTTTCGATACTTGTATCAGGTCTTGAGGGTGATGATGAACGTAGGAACATCGACAAGATGATGACCGCCCTTCGGTCACTAGTTGAGGAGACACAGTGTTGTATGCTTCTTGTATCCCACTTACGCCGTGCTAATGGTGACAAGGGGCAGGAGCAGGGTGTGCAGATTAGTCTGTCCATGTTGCGTGGCTCACACAGTATAGCACAGTTGAGTGACGCAGTGATTGCAATGGAGCGTGACCAACAAGCGTCTGACCCCATCTCAGCTAACACCACAACCATCCGTGTCCTGAAGAACAGGTATGCAGGTGAGACAGGTATTGGAACATACTTACTGTATGATAGAGAGACAGGGCGTATGACCGAGATTGACGACCCCAATGCAGAAGACTTTGAAACCATAGATGTAGAGGAGTATCTATGAAGGAACACACAGTAGAATGTATTTTATGTAATTGGACAGGATACAAAAAGGATATAATAAAGAAAGTTGTACAAGATGATTATGTTGAAGACGGAGACTCAATGGTTTATGAATGGTGTCCTAAATGTAAAGGAGGTCATCATAAAGAGGACGGAACAATAGTTGACATTTGATTTAATAGAGGAGTATTTATAATGACACTTAAACCTGCAAAAGCAGACAGAAAAAAGTTTGACCTTGACCTACAATACGGACAGGTTCGTGAAGACATTGTATCGGAAATGCTTCAAGATAAAAAGATTGAAGTAAAATCTGAGCGAGGCATGTGGATGGATACAGGTAACATATGTATTGAGTATCAATGCTATGGTAAACCATCAGGTATCACCACAACAGAAGCCGACTACTGGTTTCACAACCTGTGCATCAACGAAGATATTTTTGCTACGCTTGTTTTTAAGGTTGACAATCTAAAGAAAATCATAGATAATCTTGACAGTAAACGGAGCGTGTCAGGGGGTGACCATAATGCCTCTCGTATGTGGCTTCTGAATATACAGAAGTTATTCGCCAAAGATTTTTTGAAAGTGTACAAGGATGAAGCGACTAGTAGTTGATATTGAAACAGATAGTTTAGACGCAAAAGAAATCTTTTGTGTCGTAGCAAAGGATATAGATGATGGAAGAATTTATACATACAGTCCGACAAACATTCAACACTGTAAGGTTGTCATCGAAGAATCTGATATTATTATTATGCACAACGGCGTTTCTTTTGATGCTCCTACTCTCAAGCGCATACTAGGTATTAACATACCGCTTGCAAAGATACGTGATACATTACTGCTGTCACAGATGGCTGACCCCATGCGTGAAGGTGGTCACTCACTAGATGCTTGGGGAACTAAGCTAGGCTTTAATAAGATTGAGTTTAATAACTTTAGTGCGTACTCAGACGAGATGCTGAAGTATTGTATACGTGATGTAGAACTTACAGAGAAAGTCTACAAGACTCTTATACCTGAACTCAAAAAGTTTAGCGCACGTTCTATTAAACTAGAACATCAAATCAGGGCTATCATAGATAGACAAGAAGCTAATGGCTTCACACTTGACGAGCCAAAGGCTATGCAGTTGTTGTCTAAATTGAAAGACGAATCTGAGAATATTAAGAATGACTTACAGGAAGTATTTAAACCTATGGTTGAACATAGATATTCTGAAAAGACAGGCAATAGATTGAAGGACAAAGTTACTGTGTTCAATCCTGCGTCACGCAAACAGATTGCAGAACGCCTTATGGATTTAGGGTGGAAGCCTGACAAGCATACAGAAAAAGGACAGCCGATAGTTGCAGAAGAAGTCCTTGAGAAACTAGACATACCAGAAGCACAGTTGATTGCTAGGTATTTGTTATTGGAGAAACGAGCATCACAGATTACCTCTTGGTTAAAAGCTGTAGGGGAAGATGGTAAGGTGCATGGCAAGGTGTTAACACTACGAACCATTACAGGACGCATGGCTCACACATCACCTAACATGGCACAAGTACCTGCTGTGTACTCACCATATGGAAAGGAATGTAGAGATGTCTGGACTAGTAGCAATGATGCTAATATTCTTTTGGGTAGTGACGCAAGCTCGTTAGAGTTGCGAATGCTTGCTCACTATCTAAATAATAAAGACTTCACACGAGAGGTTGTAGAGGGTGATGTTCACACCGCCAACCAACGTGCGGCAGGACTACCGACTAGAGACAACGCAAAGACTTTTATATATGCGTTTATCTATGGTGCAGGTGCTGCGAAGATTGGACAGATTGTTAACGGCACTGCCAGAGATGGTCAAACACTGATTAACAACTTCCTAAATAATATGCCAGCGTTGAGGACGCTACGTCACAAGGTTGACAAGCTTGCTTCACGAGGGTATATAACAGGACTTGATGGACGCATACTACGTGTTCGACAAGCCCATGCTGCAATGAACCTGTTACTGCAAGGTGCAGGTGCTATTGTATGCAAAGAGTGGTTGAAGTTTATTACAATCGAAGCCACAAAACGTAAGCTTAATTACAAACTTGTTGCAAGCATACATGATGAATACCAGTTTGATGTGTGTAAAGAACACGCAGAAGAATTAGGAACAGTCACAGAACTTGCAATGAAGCTTACAGAAAAATCTCTAGGTGTAAGATGCCCACTTGATAGTGAGTATAAGCTTGGTAAAACTTGGGCAGAAACACACTAGAAAAAAAAATGCTTGACTTATTATTTGAGTTGAGTTACTATAGTAGTTGTTGGCATGGTGCTGACAACATTGAATCCAAAACGGAGATAAAACGAAATGACAGTTATTACTGGTAAAGCATACTGGGCGCATGTCCAAAACCCTAACACAGCATTTGAACCTGAATACTCAATCGACATTTGTGTTGATGACACCAATCGTGCAGCTATTGAAGCTGACAACTTGTCTATCAAGAACAAAGGTGACGAGCGTGGAGACTTCATCCACATCCGTCAACGTGTCGCAAGGCGTGATGGTACACACAACGATGCTCCTTCAGTTGTAGACGCACAAAAGAATCCTACCGACAAACTTATCGGTAACGGAAGCGTTGTTAATGTTCTTTACACTCCTTATTCTTGGGAGATGAACGGCAAGGCAGGTGTTACACCCCTCTTGAAGAAAGTTCAAGTGCTTGACCTTGTTTCCTATGGTGAGGACTTTGATGCGGTAGAAGGTTATACCGAAGCTTCATCTAACCAAATGCCTAGTGAAGAAGTTCCCTTCTAAATATTAGGTATCCACGGGACAGAGCAACTTGTATTGGCTCTGAATGATAGCTACGAGGACGGGGATGCTATTACTTATTAGGAGATTACTATATGTCAATGTACAGTTCAGGACTTGCCGAACTATTTTCAGTAGGAGTATTAGGTTTTATATTAGGCTACGGCTTTCCTCGTGCAGAATGGCTGAAAGAAGTGCAAGAAAAATTTATTAATTTAATGCATAAATATTTCATTAGATAGATGAGTGATACAACCATTAAAATTATTACACTCAGTGTGATACTCATTATATCCATTGTAGTTTATTGGGACGATTTAAGATGACAAAGAATATAGACACACTAATACCTGACATCTACGCTATGCTAGAAGAAGGGGTGGATACAGATAAGGAAGATATGCAAAAGTTTCTTAATGACTTTGCATCTCAAGTGCGTGAAGCTGCGTCCATCATACTCCAAGAGGGAAAGCGTGAAGGTAAGACGAACTTACGCCTCTCTCAAATCGGTAAGCCAGACCGTCAAATCTGGTTTGGAGTAAACGGTGTCGAAGGACAGCCTATTGACGGACAGACCCGAATTAAATTTCTTATGGGTCATCTGTTAGAGGCTGTCCTAATTCTTTTAACCAAGAGTGCAGGACACAGTGTCGAAGGAGAGCAAGACGAAGTCACAGTTGAGGGTGTATTAGGACATCAGGACTGTATAATTGATGGGGTATTAACTGACATCAAGTCAGCATCCTCTTTTGCATTCAAGAAGTTTAAGGATAATAGGCTATCTGATGACGACCCCTTTGGTTATATCTCACAGATTAGTGCGTATGCTACCAAACGTGGAGACACAGAGGCAGCATTCTTTGCTATTGATAAGAACAGTGGGGAACTTGCTGTCACTAAAGTACACGACATAGAAATGATAGACGCAAACAAAAGGGTCAACTACCTAAAAGGTGTTATTAAAACTGAAAACCCACCGCCTAGATGTTACAACGATGTACCTGATGGCAAATCAGGCAATCGTAAGTTGGCTATTGGTTGTGTATTCTGCGGCTACAAAGAAAAGTGTTGGGACAATCTACGTGCATTTAAGTATTCAAATGGTGTGCGATACCTGACACAAGTTGCTAAGACACCTGACGTTGAGGAGATATCTCTTTCGTAATGTCAAAAAAGAAAAAACATCAATACAAATCAGAAGCAGAATACCAAGCTGCGGAACAACTACATAAATTTAAAATTAAATTTGAGTACGAGCCGTTCAAAATAGAATACGAATGGCGTGAAGATAAGAAATATATTCCAGACTTTGTGTTACCCAACGGCGTGATGCTTGAAGTCAAGGGTAGGTTTATGCTTGAAGATAGAAAGAAACATTTGTTCATTAAGAAGCAACACCCTGAACATGATATTAGATTTGTATTCCAAGCACCTAATAATAAATTACAAAAAGGAGGACGCATGACATACGCTGAATGGTGTGAGCGTTATGGGTTCAGGTGGTGCAAACTATCTGACGGCATCCCAAAGGAATGGCTTGACAATCAATATGAAACCGACTAATATAAATGTAATTACAGACGAGTTTAGACCAGATGTATCATCGCCAGAGAAGTCTCTCTTCTTGTGTGTGATACTACAGGCGTTGCTTGATGCAACAAAACCTGAGTATGCAGGTGAGCCTAAGAATGTTATGATAGAACGTGACAGAGCAAAGGCGTGGTTTTTTGCATCGTATGGTACAACAGCACAAGACTTTGAAGAAGTGTGCAGTCATGCAGGGGTAGACCCCGAATACATGAGAGACTTTGCTTACAAAGTATTGAAATCAGGAGAGGTAGAATATGTCAGAAAGAGAATCAACGCAGTCCTTGGACATGGTAAATAATCCAACGCACTACAACGCAAAGGGTGTAGAGTGTATAGATGCTATCGAAGCGTCTATGTCTAAGGACGAGTTTAAAGGATACCTAAAGGGTAACGTGATGAAATATATGTGGCGTTACGACTACAAAGGTAAACCTGTGGAAGACTTGAAAAAAGCTGAGTGGTATTTGAAAAAGCTTATTGCTTCTGTAGAAGAGCCATGCTATAATTCGAGTTCTGTTTCGTCAATAGACGACAAAGATTATGTAGATATTGTGAGAGGAAAGATACCACTATGGAAGAAACAAAGATGAATACCGCATTACCAACAGACTACCAAACTTTTATAGCGACTTCACGTTATGCCCGATGGATAGAAGACGAAGGACGTAGGGAGAGTTGGGACGAAACAGTTCAAAGATTTATGGATAATATAGTTAATGATGTAGACATCGACACGAAGGACAAGCGTGATATACACGAAGCAATTCTTTCTTTACAGGTGATGCCTAGTATGAGAGCATTGATGACCGCAGGGGCAGCTTCTGAAAGAGATAACACATGTGTATATAACTGTAGCTATCTACCTGTAGACCATCCTCGTGCCTTTGATGAGGCTATGTTCATCCTTCTGTGTGGCACAGGCGTTGGCTTCTCTGTCGAAAGACAGTCCATTCAAAAGCTTCCTACTGTTCCTAAAGACTTACAGGATGTAGAAGATACTATTGTAGTGCAGGATAGTAAAGAAGGATGGGCGAGGGGTTTGCGTAAGCTTATCTCTCTACTCTATACAGGGGAAATACCTAAGTGGGACTTAACTAAAATACGTCCTGCGGGCGCAAGGCTAAAGACATTTGGCGGAAGAGCCAGTGGACCAGAGCCTCTTAATGATTTGTTTAACTTTGTTATCGGTAAGTTTAAAGGTGCGGCTGGACGTAATCTCAACAGCGTAGAGTGTCACGACATCATGTGTAAGATTGGTGAGGTGGTAGTTGTTGGTGGTGTGCGCCGCAGTGCGATGATTAGTTTATCAAATCTATCTGATGACCGAATGCGTCACGCTAAATCTGGTCAGTGGTGGAAGAACGAAGGACAACGTGCCTTGTCTAATAACTCTGTTGCATATACTGAGAAGCCTAATATGGAAACTTTCTTGCGTGAGTGGACTGCTCTTGTGGAATCTAAGTCTGGCGAGCGTGGTATCTTTAGCCGTGATGCGGCAGACAAACATGTAGCTCGTAGTGGTAGACGTAAAACTGGTATGGCTTGGGGGACTAACCCTTGTAGTGAAATCATCCTGCGTCCTAATCAGTTCTGCAATCTAACAGAAGTCGTGGTTCGTCCCACTGATACAGAGAAGACACTAGCTAATAAGATTAGACTAGCTACAATACTAGGTACAATTCAATCTACCTATACACATTTACCTTACTTACGTCCTGTATGGCGTAAGAATACTGAAGAAGAAAGGCTGTTGGGTGTAAGCCTGACAGGTATTATGGATAATGAACTTACATCTAGACCATCTGAAAACTTACTGGAGAAGCTTCGTGATACTGCTGTACAGACAAACAGCAAAACTTCTGAGCAACTTGGAATTAATCCATCTGCGTCCATCACCTGCGTCAAGCCTAGTGGCACTGTATCGCAGCTTGTTGATAGTGCCTCTGGCATCCATGCTCGTCATAGTGACTACTATATCCGCACTGTACGGGGTGATAACAAAGACCCTCTCTCGAAATTCTTAACAGACGTAGGCGTTCCATCAGAGGCGTGTGTAATGAAGCCAGATAACACAACTGTCTTCAGCTTCCCTATCAAAGCCCCTGATGGTGCTGTCACTCGTAATAACATGACAGCTATAGAACAGCTTGAACTGTGGAAGACATACGCATTACATTGGTGTGAGCATAAGCCATCCGTTACAATTACTGTACATGATGAGGAGTGGCTTAAAGTAGGGGCGTGGGTATACGATAACTTTGATATATGTTCAGGTGTATCCTTCTTACCCCACACAGATTATGTCTATGCACAAGCACCTTATCAGGACTGTGATGAGAAGACATACCTTGAGGCACTGTCTAAGATGCCCTTGTCTATTGACTGGACACAGCTTGCCTCTTACGAATTAGAAGATAACACTGCAGGTTCACAGACTTTAGCTTGTTCTGGAGACTCCTGTGAGGTTGTAGATATTAATGGTTAAGGAGATTAAATGTTACTAGAAGCACTTACAAAGAAACTAGAAGGAGACATTGCCGTTGCTAGAGCAAACGTGGGAGTGTACTTAAAACAATCTGTAGGTATAGGCGAACACCCTGATATTATAGGGGCTATCGAAGGAGAGATTGAAAAGATTGCGTCTGCAGATGAAAAAATAAAAACGATAGAAAATTTTTGGTTGACATAATAAATTTAATTTAGTATAATTATTGTGGTAGCTGGCTGTGCCTCCTTTCCTCTCTCTCTAGGTCAGCTACCGCTTTATTTTTTAGGAGAACGTAATGAAGTCTTGGACACTATCGTTTAGTACAGAAGAACTTAATATTATTATGGCAGGTCTTGGAGAGTTACCTGCTAAAGTATCTATTGATGTTATTAAAAAAATACAGTCTATAGCGCAGACAACAACACCTAAAGAATTAGAATCTATAGGTTTACCAGACGATGTTTAACAAAAAACCTACAATCTATATAGGATACGACCCTCGTGACCATCAGGCTTACGAGGTTTTAATGTGTTCAATCAGAAAATATTGTGATAAGTTTCCTATTGTGCCTTTGATTGAACCTGCGCTACGCCGTGCAGGACTATTCCGTAGAACTGTTTTTGTTGATGAGGCTAACCCTCGACAGAAGATAGACTACTTTGATAGGAAGCCCTTCAGCACTGACTTTACGTTCACAAGATTTTTAGTACCTGCTTTGAATCAGTATACAGGGCTTGCTTTATTTATGGACTCCGACATGTTTGTACGTGCAGACATCGAACAAATCTTTGACCAGTACGGCAACAACAGTAAATACGCAGTCTCTTGTGTTAAGCACAAGTATAGTCCTGATATAGGAAAGAAGATGGACGGAGTTGTTCAAACACAATACCATAGAAAGAACTGGTCTAGCTTTATGCTCTTTAACTGTGACCATGAGAAGACAAAACAACTTACAGTTGATGACATAAATTTAAAGACAGGGGGTTGGCTGCACAGGCTGGCTTGGCTAGATGACGATGAGATAGGTTCTATACATGAGGAATGGAACTGGCTGGATGGACACAGCCCTGCAAGCATAGAAGCAAAGAACGTACACTTCACCACAGGTGGTCCTTGGTTTGATAAATGGGAAGCTAAAAGAAAAATAGACGAGGAGTATTCCTTTGAATGGAAACTATTCCAAGATAAAATATATACAGAAAAATTAATGGAGTCACTTGGATGAGTAAATATACTTTTGTAACAGCTTTTAACAAAGAGCATTTTGATTTGTACGCAAAGCAAATGCTAGAGTCAGTTGTAGATAACTGGAATCCAGATGACTTTAGATTAGTTGTATACTATGATGGCTTTGGTTCTGAAAAACCAGACGCACCAGAGGCAAGCTTTATCGAGTATAGGGACTTAGATAAACTAAAAGCTAGACAAGACTTTATAAGTCGTAACAAAGATAAGAACGGACGCTATGCAGAAGCACCCTACAACTATCGAATGGATGCCATAAGGTTCTGCCACAAAGTATATGCTTACACAGACTTAGCCTACGAACTTATAGACCAAGAAAATACAGGGTGGTTGGTTTGGCTAGACGCAGACACAGTTACAACTACAAAGTTTACAGCAGAAGATGCTGCTAAAATACTACCAGATGACAGCGACATAGTTCATCTTGGACGGATTGATATTGATTATAGTGAAACAGGGTTCGTTGGTTGGAACATGGGTATGCATAATGCAGTGTCCATGCTTGTAGATATTAGAGGCGCATATGATACTAATGAAGTACTGGCCTATCGTGAATGGACAGACTCTTTTATTTTTGAACGCTTGTTAAACATTTATAAAGCACATGGAACTAAAACACATAACTTATCAGAAGGTGTCCGTGGACTAGCAGTCTTTGAAAACTCCTCTCTAAAAGAGTATTTTATACATAACAAAGGAAATCTAAAATACGATAAGCCTAAGTTAGATACTGTGTCTAAAGATATTCAAGGACCAAAGAGATATAAACAACTAGCAGATATAGTTCGTAATTATAGTGATGGATTATCTTCTTTCTCTGTCGTTGAGACAGGAACTTGGAATGGTGGCAGAGCTATTGAGATGGCGTTAGCTGCTTTCGATAATGTAGATACAGTGCATTATCGTGGCTTTGATTTGTTTGAAGATGCTACAGAAGAGACAGATAAAATTGAGTTAAACATTAAACAACATAACACATACAATGCAGTTAGCAATAGGCTAAGAGAATTTTCTCAGAAGATGAAAGAGAATGGTAAGGGGTTTACATTTACTCTATATAAAGGCGATACAAAAAGCACTATGGACTCCCACCATTTTAATGATGTAGACCTTGCGTATATTGATGGCGGTCATTCCTATGATACAGTGTCCAGTGATTACAAGTATCTTAGACAAGTACCTGTGGTTGTCTTTGATGATTACTATAGCTTTCAAGAGAAAGATAAAGAAGTTCCAGAGGAACACTCAGGTATTATTAAAACATTTAAGGAAGTTACAGAAAGAAACAAATACGTGTTACCCTCTGGTGATATGACAGCCTTTGGTTCTCATGTTCATCTAGCAGTGCTGCTTAAAAAAGAAGTAAAAGAATTACCAAAAGAACTAACTAGAACTCCAATAGTTGTTAAGCCTAAAGATTGTATGCCTGTTGATTACATACGTAAAAACATTAAAGAAAACTTAAATCTTATTAAAGAATACGATTGGGTAAAAAAATATAAACCAACTGATGACCATGTAGCTATTGTCTCTGGGGGTATAATAGACTTTAAAAACTTAAAACGTATAAAGAAAAAATACAATGCAAAGATATGGTGCGTTAAACACGCCTTACCTAAACTAATAAAAGAAGAAATTATTCCTGATGCTTGTCTTGTTCTAGACCCTCGCCCCATTGATGGTATAAGTACACATGGTATAAAAAGAACTGAGTTGTTTGAAACTATACCAAAGGAAACAACATTTTATATTGCATCAATGACCGACCCTTCTGTAACTCGTCACATTATGAGCAAGACAGATACCATCTTTGGTTTTCATGCCTTCACAGATGGAGTTCGTGATGCGTCTATTAAAGACAGAGTTGTTATTGATAAAGAGGTAGGTATAGAGGAAGGTTCAGTTCTAATATCTGGCGGCACTGCGGCTGCCACAAGAACTATGGGACTATTAGATACGTTAGGGTATCGTAACATGCACCTGTTTGGTTTTGATTGTAGTATTCCTGAAGTTACAGAAGAACAAAAAGAAGAAAAGGATGAAGCAGGTAATCCAAAGTACATACACGTTGAAACAGGCGGTAAAAAGTTTTATACAACAGGAGAA
>Ga0181389_1000454_pt1 | contig 16816 bp, 21 predicted proteins | sample 12SPOviralmetaG_FD_130121 | JGI IMG/M metagenome (GOLD analysis project Ga0181389, IMG submission 130121) | Marine viral communities from the oligotrophic San Pedro Time Series (SPOT) site, San Pedro Channel, CA, USA - 12 SPOT_SRF_2010-06-29 | ecosystem: Environmental > Aquatic > Marine > Strait...
AGATGAGACTGAAGGGTTTCATGCTTCCATCTTCTTCACGGAAAGCTGCGTTTGGCTTTCCTGAGATGTAGAGGAGCCCTGCGGCGGTGACCCCCGCGACGAACGCGCGGCTGGACGGTTGTGCGAGACCCATTTTGACAAGCATGCCGCGCACGCCGTCGACCGTCTCTACAGCGACCCCTGCACTTGGTGCCTGCATCTGATCCTACTTCAGTATTAGAAAGTAGTTTAGATTTCAATCTCGTCTCCATACAGTGCACTTGCATAGTTCCTAGTACCTCTAGACAGTGACAGTGGCTGATCCCTGCCGTCGGGCAAAGACCAGTCTGTAGCCTGGCCTGGAAGAGGCCGCTTGCCGTGCTGAGCTGACGCGAAGGGAAGCATAATGTCGCCACCATTGCTATGGATTCCAGTGTCCACCCCCCAGTGGAAGGGAGAGAGATAGCCAGCAGCGTATTTGTGGTCGACAGACTTCTTCCGCAGGAGATTAGGGCCACTGATCTTGCCCTGATCGCGCCAGTATAGGAAAAGGAGGTCGTCAAATGTGTTGACGCCCCACTGATCGATCATCTGCGACCTAAGTGCAAATTCATAATCCGTCTTAGTCTGCTGGATGCGACGGTCGACAAACTCAGGGTAGATCTCCATAAGCTTAGGCAGGTTTCCGGGCTTGCGTGGGTCGAAAAAGATGTTCACGTAGCGGTCAAGGTCCGCAAGCTCTGCCTGATCTTTCATGCTCTTCACAAAATTGACCTCCTCATCTGTAATTGGGTCGGTGCGAATAACGCCAGGCGTCTGGTTCTTCTCGGACAGTCGAATAGCGTCGCGGACCATCTCCCTCGTCGCGAGGCGCTCCTTCTGCGCAGAAGGGACGCTGTACTTAACTGGCATGCCCTCGGTCAAGTTGTAGTCGATGGGGATATCGCCGGGCCCAGCGCCAACCCTCCCCGGTGGTGGATACTGCTGACCAGGCATTGCTGGAGTGGCGTAATGCGATCGGTGCGCGAGTTCCGCTGCGGCAAGACCACTGGCATAAGCTTGTCCGACGTCGGGGGGCGTACCCTGCTCACCGGCTTGGCTATACAATTTCATAACACTAGGACCTCCCACATCCATACCCATGGTTGCTTCACAGCACTGGCCTCAGAAATAGTAATCATCAGCAGGAAGTAGTGAGCAACTTGAACCACAGATGTAGTTTGTTGACTTTAGCAAGCTCGCCATTCATGTCCAACACCTCTACTGTGAGCGTTTTCAGTGGCTGTGAAGAATTCACTAGTGCCGAGGCGATACCAGAGACGGGGTCGTGCATCTCATACTCAATCGCGCCAGTCGATCTGTGTTCAGAGTGACCGGTGCTGAGGACTGCGAAGCAGCCATTTGGGGTCGGCTTGTTGCTGATTAACCCCCCTCCGCCTTGCAACTCCTTGATTCGCAGCGTGTAGTAGTCCTGGTTACGTGAACCCCCTATACTGTCGAACAGACCCGAGTCTGAGCTCTTAATATGATACCCGATTAAGGTTATTTTATGCACCGTTCCGATCCCACGATCGAGAGTGAGCTTCAGATCGGTTGTCTTCGGGTAGTTCATCTTGTACACTGGAGCGTGATTGTTAACTGCACTAAACCTGTTTGCTAGAGTGATTCCTGCTTTGTTTCCATTGTGCCACCAGCTTGATGAGTCCGTGTCTGGCAAGTAATCTGGAAGTTCCGTGACGTTAAGTGTACTATTGACTCTGTACATGTATCGGTTCTCCGAAAGTGTAGTGCTTGAATCATCATGTATGTATGAACCGGTACCGATTTGTACTGTTTCACCAGTAGTATTGTGGACCTTTGTGAATTTTTGAATCTCCGTGATCACCACATAGTCAGTGTACCCCGTCAAACCATGATTGGAGTCAAGGGAACCGAGTCGAATTGTATCGCCAACTTGTAGAAGGTCCTTAGTTTCCCCAATGTCGTCTACAAGATTTATCGGTGCGAGCCAGGAGGTCAGCTCATCTACAATGGCGCACTCCCAATCTGAACCGTTTTTGTAGGGATATACGGATTGGACACAGAATGCTTCACTATCTCCATCTCGTACTACTGTCACGAGAGTTTCGTCAGCCTCGTGCTCGTGATTTGACAGGAACATGGTCTGTTCCATGAATGTTCCACTTGAGTCCCGAGCCATGCACTCTGACAGCTTGGAAAATGCGCCCACACTTCTTCCAATGCAAGTAGCACAGCGGGGCAAGCATGCAATGCTGGTGGTCAGTGGTCAGGGCGATGTGGACGCTGCTTTTGCTGACATGGAGCACCTACTTGCTGTTGATCGAGATGCCAGCAAGTGCGACAGTCGCGTATGTGCTGACTGCGGCAATGGCGAGTTCGTCTACTGTGGGTCCGGTACTCCACACCCCGGATCCCGTGTCTGTACAGCTTGTGGAGTGGTGCAGAATGGCAACATATACTTTGAAACTATGTATGGCAAGTTTGTGCCTACTCGGGGAAGCAATTACAAGCGGATCCACCATTGGCATGAGCGAATTAGTCAGCTCCTCATTCACGAATCTCCTATCCCGCGCCACGAGATGCAGCTCATTGCTGAGAAGCTATGTGACGGCACGTACCAGGTTCTCAACAAGGACACGATTCGCACAGTACTCAGATCTCTGAATCTGCAGCTCTACATCGAGAAGTGGCTGCAGATCATCTACCGCCTCACAAACATACGACCACCATGCCCTGGCCCGCTGCTGATACAGCAGCTGGACACGATGTTTCACGAGCTGCAGCGGCCATTTGACTCCTTCAAGATGGAAGGCCGCAAGAACTTTCTCAATTACAACTACGTCTTCCGCAGACTCTTCCAGGCGATTGGATGCCCCAAGTTCTCTATGTTCTTCCCATTAATCAAGTCGCCAAGCAAGCTACGCCACCTCGACAAGATGTGGGAGGCGATGGCTAAGAGCCTAAACTGGGACACTACACCCCTGCTACCGGTGCCTTGCTTCTCTGTACAGCTTGCAGACCCATCGTCTTCACTAGCGCGCTTAGCTTCGCAACCCGAGCCGCAAAGTCCGGTTGAGCGCTCAATACAACTCCCCCGAAAATTATACCATGCGTCGGATCGGATGAAGACATTCGAGGCGCGATCGTCGAAATCGCCGCGCCCGTCAAGCCCGCTTGCACCAGAGCTTCAAAAGTTAGGCTTGACGCGGAAGCGCCTTCGGTGAATCTGGGGATAACCATTTCGACCAGAGCGCCTATCAAGGTGCCGGCGACGGCTTGTGTCACAGCGACCTGAATAGAGAGGGCAGTTGCCATATATGTTTACTAGCTAGAAAAATCTAAGTGTCTCGTCTGTATGAACAAAGCACAGAGAGCCAGGGTAATATTATATCATCTGCTTGAACGGCGCCGGCATGATGTCCTTAACAGTTACGAGGCGAGACGTCCCGCCCGTTCCTTGCTGTGGCGGGACGTCGCCGTCGTCCCCGGTCATCGCGCTCTGCCAATATTCCTTACTGCCCATCGCAAACTCACCGGGGTCGACGGCCTTCCACCACGCGAATAGCTCCAGTGGGTCAACCATCTTCTCGGGGCTGGTGTCGACGACCAGCATCTCATTGTCCTCCGTGTAGGCGTCTAGCATTTGATTGAATGCGTCTTTAGTCAGCGCGTCGGCGAAGTCCTCCCACAGAGCCTCGCGCTGCCTCTGCTGTGCGCACTTGAATAGAAACGCGTAATCTGTGTTACCACGGATAGTTGGAGTAATTGCCTTAGCATACTGCGTTGTAATCATCACAAAGAGTCGGTAGTGACGCCCAGCAACGAACAACTCCATGAGGTTTTCGTCGTATTTGAGCCGCTGGTCCGAGATCACGTCATCCAGCAGTATGAAGAAGGGCGCCTTCTTATCCTTCTCCTCATCAGTGAGGGAATTATCGTTAAGGATATCTTTCTGCCTCTTGAACACTGCGTCGAGAATCTCAGGTTCGTATTTCGGGTAGATATACTTTGACGGCACATACTGCTGCCAGAACTTGTTCAGTTCGTCGGTTTGCGAAATGACAATCCCAGCCGGGATCTTGTCCCGCATGAGGTACATGATGTTCCGAAGCAGCCACGACTTGCCCGTGCGACGCTTACCGATCGCAACAATTGTGGCGTCGAGCTTGATTTCCTCTGGGTCAAACTCTAGTAAATCGGGAAGACAAACCTCAGCGTACAGGTCAGATGCTAGCACAGGCATCGTGGCGTGTTTGCCATATGTAGTAGTCGCACGGGGCTGCTGTGCGGCGGCCGCCGGAGCCTGCTTCGACGTCGACACCCTCGGGTTCGTCTTGCGCTCCGCACCAGAGCTAGACTTATAATTTGGTGGGTTACTCATCACGTAACATTGGTTAGAATCTATTCTAAAAGTATGATTGATATGATCGACATCGTCGTGTTGGTCATCACCCCAGCTATAGTAATCATGGTGTACTCCGTGCTGCTCGTCGCGTGTTTAGAGATTAGGTCAAAGCTACTGCGGATGCAACATGAGAAGACAGAGTGGGCCGTCGTGACACATCCAGACAAATCGTGGTGTGTCGTCAGGCTGTAAACTTTCTCATGTATGTATTGTAATGCCAGTGACTCTTCTGGCGACATCATTAGAAAGGAAGGGCTTACCGGCCATTACGTCGGCGACGGAACTAGGCCAGTACCTTGCACACGGCAGGTACTTTACGACTTCTAGCACATTAATCTTCGAGAAGCAGGAGGCGTTTGATGTCACTGCATCAAACATTTATTTGGCTGGCTCTCCAGCCACTTTAGGTGTCCCTCTGGCGTATGAGTGTGAAATGACTTTTCCGAGCATTCCGTTCTCTGTTGCGCACACCACACTGTTTGAAAGTGGGGGTCTTGAAATAGGGATGCAGTCATACAATGGTCAGGTGTATAGTACTTTCGAACCAAACAGCTTGAACAGATGGGCCGTCTTAATTGGCGATCGTGCCCAATTTTCAGCGTTTGTTAAGATTCGGTGGGAGTACGATGGTGACACCGCAGTATGCTATCTTAACGGCGTCGCTTTATCTTTCGAATATACTGGGGTCAGCGACCCTTCTCCGGGCACGACAACCTCTTTCCAGATGAAATTCATCGCCTCTGGCCAGTGTAGAAATGTGAAGGTGATTGGATTTAGTTCAACGATACACGGTGTAAATCCTAACATCATAGTCTTTGCTCAAGACTCTTGCACCTTTCGAGCAAGCTGCACATTCGTGCCGCCACTCAACGTGCTTGTCACACTTAAGCCCTCTTTGAATCATGAGCTCGATCAAATTACACTGCAATTTAACAGGGTTGAGTATATAGCAACCTCATCCTATGACTACCTTGGTCTGTTCCCTAGGGAAATTAAGATGTACGTTGACCAGTCCGTAGATGGTTTGACTCCCCCCGCCGAAAGGATTAAAGGTAATGACACGCCTGGGTACACTGCAGTAGCGAATTTTACATGGCATCAGTACCTCAAGATGAGTGGTGCCTTTGACTCTGATAGGCCCTTTTGGAAGGACAGAAACACCAAAATGACTGAGTTCCTAGAGTCGCAACGCGAGCGGAAGCACATATGCACTTTAACCAATGAAGAAAGTGTCAACTTCACTTGGAACGATGACTTGGCGACAACATTTAATCCGTCACAGCAGAGTTCAGACCGCCTGCCCGACCAATTGAACGGGTGGACCGTCTTCCGTAATTGGAAGCTGCTAGATGGCGAGGATCTCATTGTGGATGATGAGAACGGGGTCCAAGATCTCGAAATTCAGGAAGCAGGAATCTACGAGTTGCACTTCAACGTTTTCTTCTACGCCAGTTTGTTCAATTATGCGGATGCTGTCGGAAACAATCATTTTGCGACTAGAGAAGCCTTGGACGATGCAGTTTCGGAATTTCTGCATAGCAATCAGAATATACGAAATGCTGCTGCCGCTCATTATGGACCAATTGAGGACTGGGAGTTCTCTAACACCATAGACAGTTTTGATGGATTGTTCGAGGACTACACACTGTTATCAGATAACGCTTTGTATCAGATTAGTTTAAAGTGGGATGTATCGAATATAACCGTCTTCACCGATATGTTCAAGGGCGATAAGAAATACGGCATTAGTGCTGTCCTCGCAATTAATAACGCCTGGGGCACCTCAAACCCGAGTAATTGGTCTCAAACCACCGCTGTACTGAAAACAGCTCCGTTTGAGACACGCGCCCAACTGATAACTGCCATCTCCGGTTATCCCACCTCCTCAGCTGTATATGGTACGATTAATACCTGGTTGTTTGATTCCGGGTTGACGAGCTTCGAAGGCATTTTCTCTAACCAAGACATCTCTACTTGGGACATCTCTACTTGGGATGTCCAGTATGTGACGAACATGAAATCAATGTTTGAGGGCGCTAATGGCCTCAACCAGCATGACATAACGGGCTGGGATGTCTCAAATGTGACAGACATGAGCTCAATGTTCAAGGACTGTGTTGACTTCGACCAAAACATAAGTAGCTGGAATGTCTCAAATGTGACAGACATGAGCTCAATGTTTGAGCACTGCACGGACATTCCAGATGGTTTGAGGAATAACATCCACAATTGGCAGAACATATCTCCTGGTATCTCGACAGTTGAGAATGTGGTAAACTTCGCCGATATGTTCCTAAACTCTGGTAATTGGCCCGTTGATACCGTCGTCGCAATTAATGCCGCCTGGGGCACCGCAAACCAGACTTATTGGTCTCAAACCACTGCTCAGCTGCTAATTGCTCCATTTGAAACACGCGATCAGGTCATCGATGCTATCGATATTTGGTATGCGCAACCAACTACGTATCAAAATACATATGGTACTATGGATGCCTGGGAGTTTAAGTCCACCCTGACGAACTTCAGTGGTCTCTTCGATCGCACAGTGAGTGGGGCCGGGCTCACCAACTTTAATGAAGATATCAGTGGCTGGGATACCTCAAATGTGACAATTATGAGCTCAATGTTTAAGGGCTGCTCTGCCTTCAACCAAGACATAAATAGCGTCGGCAATGGCTGGAATGTCTCAAGTGTGACAGATATGAGCTCAATGTTTGAGGGCTGCTCTGCCTTCAACCAAGACATATCTAACTGGAATGTCTCAAGTGTGACAGATATGAGCTCAATGTTTGAGGGCTGCTCTGCCTTCAACCAAGACATATCTAACTGGGATGTTAGCGGCATTGGTGACACAGCAGCTGAGGCCACAGAGCTGTATAGTATTGATTACCAAGTTCCTGCTTCTACGGATGAATCACGCAATCCAGGAAGCAGCCCTCCTTCCGGCTACAAGATTGAATATTTATTACACAACCACTCCGACAACACCGGGTATTGGAATATAGTCAACCCACAATTAACCCTAGGCCAGTCCACGTACACGTTTTCCAATGCCGTACTTACAGCAACCAACTTGAAAGATGGCCTAACCAACCCCAAGCTAATTTCAGATATTGATTTCACCATTAACGACGTCGACGTCGCCTATCGCAAATATTACCGAAGTTACAGTGCCGTGCAGCACATCTCCAGTAATCTTTACAGTGTGGGCTCAGATATTTTATTTGTAAGCCCATATCATATCATCAGTTCTCAGTATCCAAATGGCAACTCGGCGAACGCAGCGACGGCAGGTTACGATTATAATTTGCCAATTCAGTTCAAGTTCACAAACCTTCCTCGAGGCTCGTATAAACTGCGCATCTTTGCTCAATTAACTAACAACGGTCAGAACGTACCGAACTATACAGTGTACACGTTGACTGCCTCAGGCCAGAATGAAACTAATGACAATGGCAACTCGAGTGTAGCCTACGTAACATTCGATAACCTAGATTTTACTACCAACTCCAATGAAATTGGCTGGTCAGCTCATTACAATACAAACAATTCTTCTCACAGGTCGACGGTCTTTGGTGGTGTGCAGTTACAACGTAATTATTACGTCTCCAAATTCAAGGACATGTTCAAGAACTCTGCTTGGGCTTCTGCTTCTGATACTGTAAAGGACCAAATTAATGACGCATGGACAGGTCACAATGTTAGGTGGTATAAAAACGAAGCTAAATTATTCTAGAGATACTAGAGAATGGCTTCAGGGGCAGAGGAATATAATATCGGTGTCGCGTTTCAAGCGCAAGTGAACGGTGTGGGTCACGGCCCTGTTCAGATCTCTTACGCGATGCTAAAGGATAACACATCTCAGTCCTCAGACAACTCAGCACCAAAGCGAGTGCGTCTGCAACTGAGGAAAGGCGACAAATTTGGATTGCAGGTGGCAGGATTTGCAGGTGGCAGGAATGAGGACAATACTACATTTACGCACCCTAACTCTAACCCCAACAGTGACGGTTACGTGATAGCACCGGCTGGCAAGAGTGTTTTGACACTTAAGCGCCTAGCATGAATTTCTTTTCTGGTGAACTGTTATCAGTGAATGTTGGAAGACACGGGTGCATACACGCGCACCGACCCGAAGTGGCAGCAGCAGCAGCAGCAGCAGCAGCAGCAGCAGGTGGACTCCGGTGTGTGTGATGAGTGTGCGAAGCGGTGCACGCGGCGAAAAATGGTCATTTCGTTTTTAGTAGAAGCGAGTATTAGAATAGCACACATAGTAAAGGGAATTTTTAGCTGAAACTGAACTCGAGCCAGTAATTCGGACGGGTGTCGGACGGAGATGAGGTAGTTATGATCCCTGCCTTGAGATCATTTAAATTCAAGCCGAGTCCACACTTAAACCGTATTAGACCATTATCAAAGGTGCCTGAGAGTAACTCCACGTATTCAGAACCGTTGTTCATCTCTGTGCGGTTGCGAGATCCGTCACTTGCAAGTGTCTCTTGCCACAGAAAAATTGAAGATGCAGGGGTGTTGAGCGAGACTTGTGTTAAGGTAATACTTCCTCCCGTCTGGATAGGTGGGTCTACCTGGATATAATAGTCCCTCGCTCCACTAAGCCACGTGGGTGCACCATCCATGTTAATGGCGGATGTGGCTCCCGCGACGCCAGCGGTGTCGGGTGCAGGAGTCATAGTATAATCAATCACCGGATTGGTAACGTAATTAACTAATGGGACCCCTTCCGGGAGCCCCCTGTACACTTTTATCGTTCGACCATTGGCATTTAGGGCATCTAAAGAAGCACTGTAACTGAGGTGTCCGTTGAAGTGGTTCGAAATGCGACGTACCCGCAGGCTGCTCCGACCAGGTGGGGACGTGACCTCTGGTGCACCACTCGAGGCAAGTGTTCCTACAGCCATTATTCGAACCCTATCCCCAGCAGCACACTGGGTAACGGTGCTCACGCTCGTGGAGCCCATCCTCACGTTCCCAAACATGAAGCAAGTTGATACTGGGCCAATCCCGGAAAACCATACATAGGTCCAACCAACGCCATACGGTGTAACACGCGAAATGTATAGCTGTGTGGCGATCGTTTTCTCGGTCCCCACTGAAACAGCTGACACCCAATACATGTCAGCCTCTATCTCATAGACGCCTGGCTCTTTAATTTCAAGGTACTCCCCCCCCGTAGTGGATTGGTCTATACCATATACAACACTATTAATGTGTGGAGTAGCCGATTTTGCATATACGAAGCTATTGACGGTCTGGTCCGGTAGTGTTGAGTCAAGTGGTGTCACGTTGTGCCAGGCTTCTACGTTTGGCAGCTGGTCACTACCGAGGGTCACGGTACCGTCAGCTGGTATGTTGACGTCAGCAATGGTGTATTGATTTACTGTCACGCTTTCAGCTGTGATATCCTCTAGTGCATCGGTAATGCCCCGATCGGTGACGAGAAACTGATAGTCGTTACTTTCAGTGTTGGTTGTCACTTCCGTGTCAAGATTGCCGCCTGCACCTGCCACTGAGCTTCCGTCGGGAAAGACCACCTGGTTAACCTGCAGCACTGTTTGTTGCGCTGTTCTTCTCTCTTGCAAGTTGTGTAAGTGCCGACGATTCCTGCGACGATTTATGCCAGGGAACGAAAGCATTCTTCTTACGACAAGCCTGGGAAAATTGTAGTCCACAGTCGCAGGTTCTCCTTCTGCGCAGATGCACTACTCTCTTGTGTGGCGTTCATGTGTCGGTAACGATTCACAACGCCATTTGAAATAATAAACAGTGCGGCCACACTTGCAACTACCGCAGGTGCGTTCACCACCACACTCATATTAAACCAGTATTAGAAAAGATCCAGTTTGCTGCACCCACTGCTGTGTCTACTTTAAGAAACTGTGAGTTTCCAGTCGCTGCATAGGCCGCCCACAGCGCGCCGTGAAGGGGCCTCTCCTCCTTCCACCACGACGGCCCGCCAAACATACCCTCATCGCCGTTCTCGTACCCTAATAGCCACCTGCCGCCTATTACAGCCGCGAAGGCGCGCAGAGTGGCGTCGTCCCCCTTGCTGCTAAGGTACGACCTCAGTGGGATGCATACACCCCAGAAAAGTGCGCCACGTTGCATCGGTGTTAACATCAGTGTATTAATATCTCAGATATTCTTAATCTACTGGATCAACCCGTGTTTGCGGTACTGAGCCTCCCTCACTCTCGCCATCTGATCCTTCGCCTGTTGGCTCCCCTTCATCGGACGAGATGACTTCGTCGTCGTCGTCGTCGTCTGTGACGTGCACGACGATTTCGACTGCTTCTGTTGCTGCACTGATGATCGACTCTGTGTCTGATTCTGAGGCATCCTCACTTGCAACTTCAGAATATGCGACGTCCTCTTCCTCCTCACCAATGGTGCTATCGCTCTCCTTATCGTCTATATCTGAGTCAAAGCACGCCGCCTGCAGCTCCTCTGGTGGCACATCGCCAAGAAGCTCCTGTTGGTACCACTCGTCCGTCTCAACGTACTCTTCCCAGTATGTCTTGGGTGGTGCCCGACGCTGTCTTTTAGACCTGCCGTCCCACGATATCACATTTTGAGTGTCAATCCAGTCCATCTGCTGCATACTTATACTAACATTTTAGAATCTTTGCAGTCTCACATTCGCGGCGGTGCTGCTCATATTTGCGCCCACCAGGCGCCCAGTCGTAGGGCGCGAAGCGCTCCTCCTCGAGGTGCTTTTCATAGGCCCGAGCGACTCTTAGTTCTGATGCGACGATCTCCGGTGGAAGGGGTGGCGCACCGCTCTGTATGCCGTAGTAGTAGATGTCAAACACACCCACCTCGCGCGTGCCTCTAGTCCCGTATTTGTGCGAATGCATACACAAGCGAGTATTCTCGTTCGTCTCGTGCCACGGCTCGTTCCAATGGCGTGCTTGGGTCTCAAAGTTGTACCAGCACGCCTCGTTGTATAAGGTAGCAAGTCGCTTCGCCTCCCGCTTCGCGTTCCTGTACTCGTTGTCGAGCTCGTAGTACAGGATCTTCCTCAGCCTCGCATGCCCCCTTAGTCCACAACACATCGGACAGCCCCCCTTCTCGAACGGGTCGATATCCGAGTTCCATGAACCCATGTCTGTACACCCAGGCAAGCAGTAATGTGAGCAGCATCACTCAGAGGCCAGAATATTGTGGCCTAGCTCGAGCTTAAGCTTGACCTTTGCCGGCATGCAAGTGTGGCTTAAGACTACTAGAGTGAGAGTTGTCGCGACCGGCAGGATGAAGTAGAGCATGCTATTTGTGTATAAGAAATACTATAGAAAACTGCGGCGGCAATTATTTCTTATTTTTAGACCAAATTCTAATAGTATGGTGCCATGGAGGACGACTTCATCCGCGTGGCTAGATCCGAGCATGGGCCGGTATTTGGGCCCAGTGGCAACCCCACTTGCTACGGCTGTGGTGGCGCCATGCACTGGTGTAAGGCGCACAAGAGGAACAAGAATGGCATCGCGTGGCCCGTGATTGGCCACTTCCGCCATAACGGTGACGGCTGTGGAGGAGAGGGTGCTATGCACAAGGCGGCCAAGCATGCCGCCAGTGTTAAGCGCTTCCAGTTCTACAAGACATGTCCTAGATGCCACCTGCATTTTAATATAGAGATACCCGATGGCACGTATAAGGAGGAGGTACCATTTAAGGTGGGAGACAGGCAGTATTACCTGGACGTGGGCATCTTAGACAACGATGGACGCGTTGTGGGAGCGATCGAGGTGTACAATACGCACATGTGCGAGCCGATTAAGTACGCGGACATGACCGGAGCTGGCCTGGCTTGGGTGGAGGTCGACTGTGATAAAATGATGAATCCAGAGAAATTGGTGGAGGTCCTTACCTGTGCACAGGATCTTTGCACCTCTTGCGAGCAGGTGTTGGCAAAGGAGATGGAGGAGGAGCTGGCCACAGAGGAGCGACGTGTGCAGGTTGCGCACGCACGTCGCGTGTCTGAAGCTATCAGAGAGCACAATCAGTTAATGCGCGCCAAGGCTATCGGATGTAAGAAGCGTGAGCTCTGGGACAATGCCAGGGCTGAGATAGCGCACCGGTTTGCACAACACAGGGCATCCCACGAGCCGGCTGAGGTGACGGCCGGTGAAACGCTCTCAATACAGCCACCCGCGCAGTGCTTTAAGTTTACGGCCTAACGCAGTCGCTACTATGGCTAAAAACTCTATTTCTATTGATTTTCTATGAATACCAGTACAGAAGCTGCAGCCACCGACCCGTAGAACTGAGGCAGGTGACAGCTAAGTGTTTTGCGACATGGACACATCACCGTGATGTATAGCGCGAAAGCGAGTAGTGCACTCACAATGGGCTGTGATCGCATAGCTCAGAGTATAAAATAGAAATTTGTTGCTCCATTGTGCGACCTGCAAGTGCAGCTGCGCGCTCCTGCGGAAGCATCCGGCAAAGGTGATACGTCTTTGCCTTGTGTCTGAACTCCAGCCACAACTCTGCGTGGTTTTTGTCGCAGAACCAGTGTTCGACTGGCCCATCGACGAGCTTGAACAGCTTCTTCTTCTCAGAGATCGAGCAGCACCACTGACAGTGTGACGTCAGCTGTGACTTGCTCGGCTGACGCGCACGGTGTGATAGAGTGACCATCTTTATGTAGAACTTTCATGGAAATTACACAGGTTTACCAATAATGGGCATCGTGAATCCACCCCTAGGCATAATGGTACGCATCGCTAGACCACCCGCAATACCCGCCGCCGCGTTGTAAGCCAACTGCTTATCAAAGTCGGGGGTGTACCTGCCCTTACAGAAGGCATCCATAGCGACGCCCGCGAGCGCAAAGTGCGTATACACGCCAAACGGGAGTGCCGCATCCGTATTAGTGAAAGCCATGAGAGCACCAGCTGCCATAGATTTGTACATGTTACCACAGTCAAAATACTGACCCACGAGGGGAATGCTGGTCAGGGACACCGTCATAACGACATGGGTCTAGAAAAATCTTCCAACAGTAATAGTGAATATGTCAGACCACCGTCAAGTCAATCACCTAACGGCGCAGCTTAGCAATCAACTTAGCAATGAACTGGACGGATGGTTTGCTAACCTGCAAGACAAGTATACGCCACATGTCCGTGCGCAGCGAGAGGCATATCAGGCACAGATGCAAGCTCATCACGCATACATGGCTCAACAAGCGGTCGTAAAACAGAACAAGGAGTCATATGAGGTCACTCAGGAGCGAAACCGCGCGAGACACAAGAAGCGTCTCTCTACTACTAAACCCCGCTCCGGTCAAACTGAAGCATCACACCCTCGATCCTAGGGAGAGCACAATTAGGAGAGTCGAATTGAGCGACCTCCTCGGCTGCTTTAGCACGCCCCGCTTCTAGCATGAGTTGGCGCTCCTTTGGAACTGCAGCATTCATGTCCCCGTAGGTAAGAAAGCTGTCGGGTTGAGCTTGGGTCCCTCTAATTTCGGCTGAAGTTACGCCGTCGGTTGCTGGCTTAACCGCGTCATAGTATTCATCTACCGCCTGGTCGAGGCGGCTGACAAGCTGCGTATTTTTGTTGAAGAGATAGAGTGCTGCGGCTCCAAGTCCAATTACCCAGGGACTCATCTGTAAACTAACTCTAACCCGGGTCTAGAAAGAGTGCGCAACTCGCCCGGCTGTGTAAACTGCCATATGTGAGCCGAGAAATCTGCAATTGTGCCTAGCTGGAAGAATGCGCCTCCAAATATCTCCCTGCCAGATCTAACATACTCGTTGTACATAGACTCTAGTTCGGTGTACCACTCTTCAACAAACGTGTGAAAAAATTTAATCGGAGGTCTAACTGCCTCCTCAACATGCTCATCGCTGTTGGGCGAGTCGTACTGAGCATCATCAGCATGAGAGCCGTAGAGTTGATCACCCTTGAAGGAGGACATCGACAAAATCTGGCACTGCAGTAGTTAGTTGATTGGAATAAGTGTCGAGGTAGTACATGAGCAGCAGCAGAGCATCAGCGTAGTCATCCTGCTTCTTTGCCGTCTGAAACTTGTCTATGAGGCATCCTCCCCATGGTTTGAAGGTTTTGGGGTTGTTCGCGACAAATTGCATCGCCCACTCCACCGCCTTGCGTTTGTTACCGGCGTAGTTCTTTGTACTAATGTCGTAGTGCACCTTGACAGAGCGCGGGCTGACACGCACACAGTGCTCGAAGAAGAGCGCCTCGAACACACTCTCTATGATGCGCATATTCATCCGCATCTGCTTCTCTATGACGAGGGCGAAGAGGTCATCAAAATAGGGCTTGAAGCGGTGGATGAAGTTGCGCACGTATGTCACGTTATGTTGTGGCAGGTACCGCCCCTGCGCAACTAGGTCAATATTGGCCCACTCTACTATCTTTGCACATCTAAAATCAAAAATGCAGACGCCAAGATTCTTGACGCCCACGTCTATTGCTATTATGTAGCTCATAGAGCAATTTACACACCTTTTAGAAAGAATCAGACACTCGCTGAGTCATCAGTCGACTCCTCGGTGTTATGGCGCTTGCCTGGAGCGCCCTTCTCACAGTCTAGAACAAACAGCTGCGACCCAGAGCAACTGAACAGGCTGCACGTGCAGCCGTTTCTGCGTATCATCTTAATTAGTATAGCTGCGGTGGCTGCGATCAGACCAGTAATGCCTGTCGCTTCGCCGAGTGTGGTGAGTAAGTGTAGTACTTGGTCGTCCATGACATTAACAGCTTTAGATAATCTACGCAAAGCTGGTAAGCGCGCGGCCGTCCTTAATCTGCAGCCAGTTGTAATAAACGGCATACACATCGAGCGTGTGCTCTCCACTCATGGTGGCTCCAGCACTGTCCTTGCCGAGCTCGACGGTCAGCTTGGCGTGTGACACCTTTGAGAAGTTGACGGCGCCAGCCGGGTTCGAGCCCTCAGGGTTGAGGGAGAAGGGGTAGACGATGATCTCCTTGCGGTCCAGCAGTGCTGCATCAGCGGGATTACTGTGGTTGCTCGACGTGTTGCTGTGTAGCATGGGCATGAGGCGATCCTGGATGTATTTCTTGTCGATACCAGAGCTGAGCGACGGGTGGCGGTCCTGTCCGTTAAGTGTGAGCTGGAACTTTGTCATGTGGCCCTTGTATGAGTAGAAGTCGCGCGTGTCCTCGTCACCGGAGGTGAAATCGGCATTCTTGCGCAGGACCAAGATAAGCTCACTAACGGGGTGCAGGAAGGAGAGATCCAAGGACACCTTGGTATCAGAGTCCTTAACAATCTTGCTGTCGTGGTGCCAGAGCTTAAGCAGGCGGACGTGCTCCTTGTTCATGAGCGTGCTAGCCTCAGGGCCGGTAACGTGGATGTAGTGGCAGCGCAGCTGTGCCGTCTCGATGTCAGCATTCACGTCCTTCGAATCAATGTCAGGAGTTCCTGAAGAGTTTACATCAGACGAGTAAATCAGATCGTTCTTTTGACGGAAGCGGATCGTGATGCGCACGTCGTTGCACCCCGCGATTGCGGCCAGTGGAAAGTACTGCGACGGGTGCTTCGTGAAGAAGAGGCCGAGCGGGACAATGAAATCTCCCCCATCAGTCAAGGTACTGGCATTAATAATACTCAAATTTGTAGAGCCAGAATGAGCCTCAGCAATATTGCCAACGATGTCTGTGTAGCGCGACTCATCGTCGCGCATCAGCTCGTTAATAATGTCGAGCTGGTCACCGGTGATCTTCTCAATGTCATGCGAGCCGACGGAGAAGGTAATTTGGTCGATGCAGGCAAAGCCAAACTTCTTGACCCACGAGGCATGTGTCCCACTGGGCGGCGACGCGACTCCAGTTGTGGCAGGTTTCATCTTAAGCACAAGGTCAACTGGACCGAGCAGGTCGGCAGCCTTGGGGATGACGAACTGGACAGTGGAGCCGAGCTTGGCAGTGTTCTGGGAGTCGACGTCGCGCAGCTCCATCTGGAAGTTAGAGGTGCGAACGTAGCCGACGTTGGTGAAGTAGGAGCGCGAGTTGTCATACAGAAGCGCGTCCTGCGGACCCTGATTAATCTGAAGCTGCGGCATGTTTTCTACTGCTAGATGTATTCAGAAAAAGCCTAAGCCACTGTGTGTGCTACTAGATTCACTCCCGGACTCTCACTCGCCTCCTTCACGTACTGGGCCTTCTGTTGGCGGTACACTTGCTCCAGGCTCCGCCCTCCCGGCCAGCTCTTCAGAACCGTGTTCACTGGCGTGTCCACCCAGATCTGGTGGCTCGCCGGGTGATTCCAGTCGCTCGCGTTGTGCTGGCCCGTCGTCAGGCTGCTGTTCGGGTGGATTCCGCGCTTCACTAGATCCGACCCCCTCTGCTGTCGGCTCATTTCGTAGAGAACTAGAGCCCCGAGACCTAGCGTTGCGAGTC
>Ga0181389_1000455_pt1 | contig 16814 bp, 11 predicted proteins | sample 12SPOviralmetaG_FD_130121 | JGI IMG/M metagenome (GOLD analysis project Ga0181389, IMG submission 130121) | Marine viral communities from the oligotrophic San Pedro Time Series (SPOT) site, San Pedro Channel, CA, USA - 12 SPOT_SRF_2010-06-29 | ecosystem: Environmental > Aquatic > Marine > Strait...
AAGTCATCTATAGATTTTAAAACAGTATTAAATAAAACTTTACCTTGACTACCAGTGTTAGCCGATATTTGCATTTTTTCTGCAGCTAAATTTTTTATAGCAGCATACTGTTGTATTACTTCTTTATCATAAACACCTTTAATAGCTTTTTGATCTATCTTTATTTGAGCTTCTCTTTCTCTTAATTCTTTCATTCGCTCGTCTAAAGTATCTTGATCTTTTATAACTCCTTTGTCTATGTCAGACTGTAAAGCAGAGAAGTCTTCGTTTAAAGTAACAATATCATTTTCAAGTTCTTTGCCTATATTATCAATAGAAGAAGCTCTTCTTTCTATTATATCTGCTTGATCATTAATAACTTCTTGATCATAAAACTGTACTAATCTACCATCTTTTTTAGCTTGCTCTATACTCTTAACAGTCTTAGGTGCATATCCTGCAGAGTTTTCTTCTAAAAAGCTAGCTAAGTCAGCACTTGCTTTTTTATCTGTAGTAAAATAATTAGGATCACCCATGTATCCAAACTTCATCATCATGCTACCTATATCATGATTATCTATAGATATTTCTTTAGTTTTGCCATTAGCAGCGGTAACATATATCATATCAGATCCGTCTTCTATTACCTCACCATTAGCATCTATTTTAACACCTGAAAAAGAAAAACCATAATCACCGTATATATTGTTTAAAACGGGAGCAAGTTCACTTTCACTTTGATTTAACAAACTCAACCTATCGTTTTTTAATATTTCAGTAGGTATTTTACTTCTATCATGTGCACGTTTAGAAGGTATGTACTCTGTGTAACCTGGAGGTATTTGTTTTTCTGCTTGAGGCATTGGCCTACCATCTCTGTCCACTGGTACATTGTTAAAGTCTGTCCACTCTATTATTTCACCTTGTTCGTTTTGTAGCCATTTTCTGTTTGGATCTTTATCAAAGTCTTCTGTTTGCTTTATATAATCAGTGCTCATCATGCTATCACCGGTAAGATCATCTAGAGATTTTAATACTTTATCTCTATGATTTTTATTTAAAGTCTCGTCATCTTCTGGTTCAGGCTCTTCGTCAAGCTCCATTAAAGCATCTCTATATTTAGACTCTTGCAAAGCTTTTTCATTATCAGCCTGCATTTGATTGTTGTACTCATCGCTTTCTTCAAACAATACAGCATCAGGATAGTCTAATTGAAAAGACTCTACCTCAGCTTCAGGCACGTACATTTTTTTACCTGTTGTGGGTATTACATATATGATATATTTTTCATCCATACTTAATCGTTAGAATAATATTTAGAATCTTCTTTTTTATCTGCTACTGCTTTTCTTCTTTTTAATATTCGTAAAGCTTGTTCTTTAACTTCAGGAGATTGTGCATATGCAGCTCTGCTCATACCCTCAGGTGGGTTTTGTGATAATTTTTTTATTTGTTCATCTAGTAATACACCTTCAAAAGATTCATCTGGGTTTTCTTCATTAAACACAGCTATTTCTTCTTCTGTTAACACACCGTTAAAAGTTTTCTTTTCTTTTTCACTAGATCTATAAACAGTTGCACCAGCTGGTGCGCTAGAAGTTTGATTAACATTTTCTTCTTCTTCTACTTCTGGAGCTTTATAAGGATTTTCTTTTATAAACACGTTTTGCATTGTTCTATCAATACCACCTTTAGTGTTTAATACTATACTAGCATTTTTAGCACTTGTTGGTATGCTTACAATAGAATTACCACTTTGTATCAAACCTTTATCATTAACAAAGTAATCACCTGTAGGATCAGCATTTTGTAATGCAGTAACAAATGTTTGAGCATCAGGTGTTCCATTAACATACATCTCTTCTGATAAATCTCTGTTAGCTATAAAGTCATCTTTTCTATTGTTATATACAGTGTTCTGTGTAGTTGTAAATCTGTCTTTACTACTACCACCACCTTTATTTACTTTTTCTTCTATTTTTCTTTTACCTTTAAGCGTTTTTGGAACTGTTATTGCGTTTTGATCCCACATTTGAGCTGCCATATACCTTTTAGATACTGCTTTTTGATTTTGATCTATTAATGACTTTTGCTCTGGAGTAGCATTACTTGGATATTCACCATATACAGAATTTTGCCATTCTTCCATTGCATCTGGGCCAACGTATCCCATTTCTTCTAAATTGATGTCTAAAGTAGGATCACCTCCACTAGCATAGAAACCAAGTGAGTTAGGTGGATATTGACCATTTTCATCTGCTTCACCATCAGGTATTTCATCTTGCCAAACACTTAACATTTTATCTTGATTACCTATTATATTATTAAGATAAGCGCTAGATTCAACTTCATTTACAAATTTATTTTTAGCATTAGGATCTGAACTTGGTACTCTAATTAATTGCTCGTAACCATCTTCCATGCCTGATATTATTGTTTTACCAGTTGGATCTCTTGGGTCAATGTCACCATTTTTAACAGCTATATCTTTATAATATTCACTAAAACCAGTTTCTTCTTGACTAAACTTAGTATAACCTTGACTTATTATACCACTTATATCTGCTTTATTATTAAACAACTGTTTTTCTGGATTAGCAGCCATTACAGTACCGTTAATAAAGTTTGAAGACTTTGGATCAAACTCTCCTATAATATCTCCATTTTCGTCTCTGTCTGGAGCCCAGTAATATATAGTTCCATTTTGTTCTACTATTTGAACATCACCATTATTTTTTATTCTATCTAATACTATTTTAGAAGATACAGATCCAGTGCTAGAAAGAGTACCGTTTTCAACAGCATCCTCTAAGCCAGCAATATTAGTGGCAATTATTCCAGCTCCACTCTTAAATTGAGGTATTAAACTTTCTATTTGCTTGTTACGGATCATAGCTTCTCTATTTGTTATCTCTCCGTTAGCAGCCATGTTCATATTGTTAACGTAAGCTTCTATTTTCTCGTCCCAAAATCCAACAATACTATTATCCATATTACCAGCGCCTGGTTTTGTAAATTCATTTACCTTGTCTCTTAACTGAGATTCCGCAATGATATTATTCTCTTCAATTTCTTTAGTTTCTTTTTTCTGCTTTTTAACAATATTCATTATATTAGCAGAAGTGTTTTCTAATGATCTCTGTATGTCACCAGCACCTTTTACTGCTGCACCAAATTCTCTGTTTATTACTCTTTGTGGATTACTATAACTCATTGTTTTTATTTTTTATCCTTCCATTGCGGCTTCTGCTATACTTCCACCTGCTGAAACTATTGATTGACCTATTCCAGATATTGCAGCTATTCTAGCACCTCTTGCATCAGCGGCGTTTTGCATGGCGTTGTCTGCTAAAGTAGCAGCTCTATCCATTTTAGATTCTTGAAAAGCTATAGCATCTTTTTGAACTGTCATATCTGCTTGCCCCATCATTTCTTGTAATCTTTGAGCTCCTTGAGCTTTTGCTTTTTCAACACTAGCTTGACCTTCCGCTCTCATCTTATTATTATTAGCTTCCTGTGCATTAATACTAGCAGCTATACCTCTCTTACTTTGAAGAGCAGCTTGAGCTAACGCTGTTGCACCACCGGCAGCTTGTCCAGTTTCCATCATAACATCTAAACTGTTAGCAAGAGCTTGATCAGCTTGCTCTGCTTGCATTTTAAAAGCTTCAGTAGCAACAGTTAAATTAGCATAAGGATTACTTAAATCTTCAAATTGGTTTGTCATATTTTCATACGGATTTGTCATAACTGGTCTATCAGCCTCTAAAGCTGCTAATGCTGCTTGTTGTTCAGCCGCTATGTCATCTTGTCTTAGCGCTTCTTTTTTAGCTTTATTTGCTGCTATTGCGCCTGTTGTTATTCCTGCTACTGCTGTAACTGCTCCAGTAATAGCACCTGCTGCTTCTCCCATAATGTTTATATTAATTTTATCATTTCTTTTCCTGGTTTGTTTTCATCCACAAACCAACCTAATTTTTTATGTATGTTAACTATTGAATTAGTTTTTCCAAAAGCAAACATACCTTTTTTACCCATATTTTTACTAACTTGTTCTGCACCTTTTATAAGAGTTTCAATAAGTAACGCTTTATCTCTTTGCTTGTAGTTAGGATCTGAAACAAGCCAAGTTATCCAAGATAGACTAGAATTAGTATTATATATAAAAACAGCAGCTACACCTTTATTTTCTTTTTCTATCATTAATCCGCCTGTGCCATTTTCTGGTAATATATCTTTTCTTGGTGCTGAGTCCCAATTAAAACCTTTCCACCATTGTTCTAAAGTCTTATAATCATACTTTGTTAGTTTTCTTATTTTCATTTAATTTAATTATCTTGACGATACGTTGTAATTTACTCCTATTGAATATAATTCCTTCATACCACCTGGATCTGTGTTAGTATCAGTTGAAAAAGTTATATCTAAATAGTAACCTTTTAAACCACTCATAGAGTTTCCAAATATTATTTCTCCTGGTGCTTGTGTTGAATTATTAATAAAGTTTGCTACGTATCTATTTTCTTTTCTATCAAAACCAGCTCTCAATAAAGGTGCGTTGATTGGGTTAGCTGCAGTGCCTACGTTACCCAAGGCGTCATATGCTCCCTCTATGTAACTGTTTACAATGTTAGCATTATCGTCACTAAAACTAAAACCACCTGACAAAGCCCCACCAGTTGTTCTGTTTATATTTTTACCTGTTTGATCAGAAGTTATTACGCTAGCTTTCCAGCCACTATCACCTTCGTAGTCTATAGTTAAAAAGTTTTTCTGCAATGAAGGTTGAGAGTTTGCTACTATTGAAACTGTAGAAGGAGTGCTTGTGCTGTAAAAAGTTCCATGTGAAGAACTAATTTCATAATGTGTATATAAACCTGTTAACTGAGTGACACTATTACCTGTATAAAAACCTGGTGCATATGGTTGATTGTTAAGAGTTAGCATTTTACTCTTTAAGCTACCTATAGCTGCTGGCATGTAGCTATAAAAACTTGGCCAACCATTAACAGAATCATCAAAACCTAAAGTATAAAATGTAGTATCACGATTAGGTAGCGAGCTTGCTGTTCCTATTGGATCACCTGTTCTTGCGTTGTTATACTGCAAAGAAACAACATATTGTTTATTATAAGCATCCCAACCACCATAAGCTCTACTTCTGTATGGAGCTATTAATTTTAATCTACCACTAGTAAACACATCCATTAATGAACTATCTAGCACTTTATCAGTAAACAAACTCAAAGAATTCCCGCCATCTACACTACCAACTCCCATTGCAGTAGCTGTAGTATCTATATAAGTAGCGCCAGAATCATTAGACCAAAATATTTTAGACCCTGGTATTACACTAGATTTATTTAAGGCAGGATTTGCTAATAATGAGAAAAAACTTACAGGATTACCTTGGCTTGTAAGAATCCGCTCTACGTTTAGATCTTGAGTATATTCATTTGTATAATTATCGTTCATTGTGGCTAGATTATCTCTAAAAAAGTCTCTCATACCATATTCAGATATTTCAGTTATACCATTTCCAGATAATCTTAATACTGCATTTCTGTTTCTATCAACAAAATACTTTCTAAAAGCATATACTGCAAAAGACTCAGGATTTTTACTTATACCATATTCACCAGCGTAAGGAACTATTTCACCTAGTACTTGCCTTTGACTAGTAACACTACCACCGCCTTCAGCATTATATATAGCGTTCTTGTCTATTAAAGCTCTGCTACATTTATTCTCTTGTAAAACAACTACGTCATTTTCATCAGCAAATATTTTCTGTATAGAACCATATTGAGGATTTGCAGATCTTGTTAAGTTACTTCCTACAGGAAACTCATTAGTTCTGTTTGTGCCTGTTCTAGAGTTAAATACACCTGAATATATTATAGTGTTAAATCTATGCTGTTGTAACGGCTCGTCTTCATCTAAGTAAGCTCTTACACCATAAGACATAGAGTTATTGTTAAAGCCGCCTCTAATGAACATTTCTTCAATATAAAAGTTTTGGGTACTTACAGACTCGCTAGTAGTAACAGTAGTAGACCCAACAGTAGAATCAATAACAAAACCAGGATTAAATGTAAGCGGTGGTGCAAATACGTTATTAATAGGCCACGTACCTAAATTAGCAGCTGATCCAGCACCGCCTGGTACTGCAGCGGCACCAACAGGGCCTGTTCCTATCTGCTTCACTGGTTGAGGCGTTAAAATTCTTTTATTCCAAATAGAATTATAATAATCTACTTCTATTAACGGTAGTTTGTTTGCCATATTATATAATCACTTATTTAATTAACTAATTTACTCAATTTTCTAATAATCTTAAGTTTCTAATAATCTTAAGTCAAACTGAGATATTACTGTTGATAATCCATTGCCGCTTTGATCTACAGCTCTTATTTGTACATTTATATTTCCAGTTACGTATTCTTCGTCGTATTTGCCAACATTTAAATTACAAAAATCTCCATCTACTATCAAGCTTAATCCTAAATTAGTAACTAAGCTAGCATCTACAAACGATGTAGAAACTTGACCTCCTTTAACAAACAATTTCCAACTAATGCCTAAGTTAGAGTTTACATTTCCTCCTCCTTGAATACTAGAACCGTTTGTTGCTCTACTTTTAGTACTATTAGAGCCATCAGTATTGCCCCAGTTAGTAGGACCTGGAGCTACTGGCGCACCAGTTCCTAATTTTTGTGTTACATAATAAACAGTATTAACTGCGTCAACTTTAGAAACTCTAAACACTGGAGCTATATTGTTTACAAACGTGTTTACATTTATATTGTACGGTACTGGCAATATGCCAAATTGAAGAAAATTAAAATTAACATTAAAGTTAACATTATCTAAACCAGCATTACCAGAGCTGTACATTGGGTTTGTAGCTGTTGGCTTTAATAAATAAACACTATCAGCTTGCTCACTTGAATCAGCAGATTGAGAAACAGTAAATGGAGCTGCGCTAATTGAAGTACCATTTTGATAAATAGCTGTGCTAACAGCAAAGTCTATAGCATTTGCATAAGTTACTAAAACACCATTTTGATCTACTAATTGAAACTTAACTATAGTAGGTGTTCCAGAATAAGTTACGTTTTCATTAAAACTTACAACACCTAAAGGAGACGTACCAGTACCACCGCCACTTGATGGATATGTTACAAACTGTGTTGGCACAGTTAAATTGTCTCTTATTAAAGTGTTTAATTCTTTTACAGTTCCAGACGTGCTTGTTTCATAGTATATCTCTATATTACTTATTGTAGGATTAGTTTCATATATTGCAGGTAAAAACTCTGTTTGAGAAGAAGGTTTTGCATTTTGAGAATCTGAACCTATGTTAAAAGAATTTTGTATTATTGCTGTAGGTGGATCTGTGTCTGCATTGTATAAGCCATTGTAGCTGCCTCTTTTAAATAAGTTATCAAAATTACCTATAGATTGTACTTTCATTGTTTGTAATCCTGGAAACACAGGACCTGAAGCTGTATCAGAGGTAGCAAAGTAAGGTCCATCCACAACAAAAGAAGTGTCTAGTTTACCTACTCTAGGTATTAATCTTACATTACTAGTAGAGTATTGCTGTTGTACAGGAGTTGTCTCCATTAAAGCAGGTGGAACCTTGTTAGCATTATCAGTTAATAAAGTAGTAACATTTAAAACGCCAGCGCTAGACTCTGTGCTAAATACAGAATCTGCAGCTGCTTCTGTAGCTGTAGCTGCTCCTGTTAATTCAAATTGAGTATAATTTAATACGTTGTTTATAAAATATGTTTTACCACCAGGCGTAACAATTTTCATACCTTCTAAAAGTGGAAAAGTTAAGTATTCAATAGTTCCTATAGGATCTACAGTAACTATTTTACTGCCACTAACAAAACTACATGTTAAATTAAACGGTTTAATAACTGGTGTTCCATTTAGTAAACTAGGTAAATAAACATTAAAATAATCTTGTTCTAATTGTTTTACTACAACTTTATAACTGTACCAACCCGTAGCGTTACCAGCAGTGATAAAATCTACAGACTGTGCAATAGCTGGAACTATAGCTGGAGTTTCTCCATCTTGAGTTACTATACCGTATCTATTATTAGTACTAAAAGGATATGGCGCAATAGCCCATTGTACTACTAATTCGTAATCAACGCCTGAAGCAGTCCATTTTAAAATGTCTCCTGGTTGTATTGAGTCTCTAACACCACCAGTTGCTATTTCAATATACTGAGTATTAGAAGTAACTATAGTAGTTGTTGCTAAAGGATCTTCATATAAACCTGGATAACCACTTGCATAATTTATAGTTCTAGGTATTTGTTCTGTAAATAAAACTTTTAATGAATCACCTGGCCAGTTAACAATACCAGAATTAACCACGTTTTTACTAGCTGGACTAGCTGTTAAGGGCGTAGTTACAGAAGGTAAATAACCATGAAACAGTGTTGATCCATAAAAAGTTTGTGGATCATCAGCAAAAGTACCTGTTGCTAAAGTAAAGTTAGTATCAGAGAAACTTGACAATATAACATCAGATGATCTACCATATCTATCTTGTAATATTAAACCTACTTGATATGTTCTGTTTTGCTTTAAACTATGATTAGGGTATGCTATATTACTAAACTTACCAGGTAAATTACTGCTTATTGTATTCGACTGATTTTGTGAAGTACTGCCTGGTGTTAGTTTTCTACCAGCTGAAACATAATAAGCTAAACTATCAGGCGAAGTATGTCTATCAAAGTAATTTGCTAATAAAACTCTATTGCCTGAAGATGTTAATGATTTAGCTCTGACAGGCACGTTGTCGTATACTCTAGTGGTTTCAGAAGATCTAAGAGTTTTTATAGGCTGCTTAGACTGATATACATATTCTAAAAAATTAGTTGAGTTGGAAGTTATAGATGTATCATTTATATCTATTGTTTCAGCAATTTTAATACTTAAACCCATAGACTCTTTATACAGTATGTCTATTTCTTTTACTTTTAAATTACTAGCTAAAGTGTTTATATTATATTCACAAGGTACTCTTAGTTTAACTTCAGTAATTTCATTTTCCATAAAATCTACTATAGTGTTTTGACCTGCAGTATTTTCTTGTGGAACATAATTATTATCATCTGTGCCTGTACTTTTTTGCTTGTTAATGTCTTTTAAAAAATATCCTTTTTGTTTTGGAATAAAAACTTCTTGAGTAAAAGGAGCTATAACAGAATATTGTCCATCATCATACCTAAATCTATATGAAAATCTTACAAATTTATCTTCTAAAAATTTTTGATCTCCTGGAAAATTGTAGTTGTAATACTTGTTAGGCCAATGAACTGTAACAATGTCTCCTGCAGATAATATTGTATTTGCATTTACAGGTGTTAAAGTACCTCCAACAAACCCGCTCAGCTCGTTAACTACAAAACCTTTAGAAGCCGCTCCAGGGTCTAAAGCATCTGTTATTACATAATACTTATTAGGGTTTAAACTAGGATGTGTTATTCTAGGAAAACCTATAGCAGCTGTACTAGTGTTTTTAGGAAAATGATTTGGTATTTGAAAAGCTGACCAGTTACCACCGCCTGTAGTATCTTCTAAATAATTATAAGGTGATCTTGTACCAAATTTATATAATGCTTGTGCATAATCATAGGTACCTAAAGCACCGCTAGTATAAACATATCCACCTGAGCTAGCGCTAACACTAGCAAGTTTAAGTTTAACTTGATCTTCTCTTAACCAAGGAGATGATACATCTTTTGATGTTTGATCTACAAAATAAACTGTATAGTTAAGCGTGGCTCCATCAGGATCTGATTGTGTAGTTACTTGAGCACTTATGTCTCTATCAATAAATACAGCTAAAGCACGGCCACCTGTAAATGGATCGCTTGGATAACTAGCTAACGTTTGAACATATGCCACTTTAAAATCCCAATTTTTATTATCGTTACCTTTAACATAACCTTGCAAGCCAATATTATTTTCAAGTGCGGCTATCATGGTAGCGCTCATTACATTTTTGTCAAACAAAAAATAAGGATATATAGAATCAAATGTAATATAACCTTCAACTCTTCCAGCTGTTGTTGTGGTAAGCATAGCTGCTTGTGAATACTCTTCAAAAAGTTGTATTGGCTTATGAGGATAATATTTAGCTAGCGATACATGATCTTCATTAAAGTAATAATTAGGATCTGACTCTGCTGTTTCAACGTTTATATTTCTAGGTTGATTTCTGTTGTCTGTCCAAAACAACTGGTTCTCTATCATAGCTGTATCTAAGATAGGACTATTATATGAAAAATTTAAAAACCTACCAGAAACGATAGTGTTTACAGTGTTAGATGTTAAATCTGCTACAATTATCTTGTGTGAGCTATTTGGTGAAGCAAATAAAGATATTTGATCTGATGAACTGTCTTGAAAGTCAGTTGCAAATATATACACTTTGTTAGTGTTTTCGTTTACAAACCAACCTATAAATTGTAGTAAATAAACACTATTAGTACTTCCTGAAGTATCAGAAGTTAATTGATTGAAAAGTAAATTACCTAAAATATTTTCTAACGCACCTACGTCATCAGCTTCTGATCTTGATACAGCAACGTTTTTACCGTCTCTATATTCATCAGCCCCTAATAATCTAGCGTCTAAGTCTTTGTTCATTTTAGACTTAGTAAATGTGTGGTTAAATTTACGTTGCATTTAATTTAATGTTTAATCCATTTAGATTGACCTCTAAAAACTTGAGTTATTTCTTCAAGCTTTAAATTTGATAATCTTATTTTTGCGTTTCTTGTTTTAACGTATGAGTCTCTTTTGTAGAATTGTTTTGTTCCACCATCTACGTCTCTTCTAGACGCGCATATGTTATACATTATCTTTGAATATAAAGCATCTTCTACAAACTTAGGTACTAAAGAGTTAAGATCATAAGCTAAACCATCAGAAATGTATTTTAACTCTATAACTCTATTAACTAAATTACTACTAAAACTAAAAGTACCTGTTCTTTCGTTAATGCTAAAGTAACCGTTACTTTGAGAGTATTGAGGATCTAACCCGTATCTCTGTCCATACGCTTGTTTCCACCAAGTATAATCGTAAACTCCATTTTGAGCAAAAATATCATAATCACCATTAATATCATTTTGATTTGCTTTATTCCATCTATCTTCTATTATTGATTGAGATGCTTCTAAGTTGGTATCATAAGAACTTTGAGTAGGTATGCCAGTTGCGCCATCTTGAATAGGTAGTTCAGTTGGGTTTCCACTAAGTCCATCAAGTGGGTATATAGGATGTAATATGCCATTAGAATCAGCGTAACATACGTTTACGTAGTTTACATAATCAACTGGTATAGGAACAGAAAGACCTGTTGGAACTGTTAATTCTTGAGCTTTAAAAGCTTTTAATGTATCATAAGATAACTCTTGCATAGCTCTTCTAGCATGAAATAACACCTGTGTTCTACTTACTGTAGTTAGTATTTGACCTTCTCCAGTATATGCAAGTAAAAAATTACTAATAACATTATTTAATGTTAAATTTCTGTAACTGCCCCAGTTATCTCCTCTAGCTATGTCAGTTAACTGTATAAAAATAAACTGGCCGTTAGCAGGAGCTGAGCCCTGTATATTTTTTAATATAATAGTATTGTTAGTAGTGTCAGTTACTGCTACATTTTGAGCAGCCACTTTATTATTGTCAGCAGGTATAGTTGTAGCTGTAGCTAATATATGAACTGTAAAATTACCTGTATCTCTAACTTGAGTACCTGAATTAACATCGTCATAGTTGCTGATTAGTGTAGTATTTAAGTCTGGAAAACTCCAAACCAACTGCACATTACCTGATGTGTTTTCTATAGGACCATATTGCCCCGCATAATATTGTTGATCGTTTTCTGTTATTGGAATTGTTGCTGCTGTTTTAGTCATATCTTATTAGCTTTGTTCTAGTTGATCTTGTGCAGCAGATGCTCCAGCTGCGGCTTGCATTAATTCTGGATCTCTTATTATAACCCCAGTATACATTAGTATTTTTGTAATAAGTTCTGTTTGATCTACATCTGATATTTCAAAATCTACAGACCCAACTGAATTATAAACATAACCACCTACAGTATTAATTGTAAAAGCCCATGTTGGAGATGTAGGTTTTTTAACATATTCTACCATATAGCTTTGAGCACCTGTGCCATTGCCGGCGTTAGCTGCCACTGTGGCTATACCTGGTAATATGTTTAAGTTATTTCCCTCTATATAACATATAGGATAATCTTGTGATGGGGATGTTAATTGAGAACGCCTTGCTTGTAGAAACATGTGGCGTGATAATTTTTCTACTTCAACTGGTAGTTTAGAACTATTAGTGTATTCTAACATACCAAATCTATGTAGATCTGCTGGTAAAGTCGCTTGGCCAAATATACCTGATAAAGTTACAGTAGCGACTGCTGATGTTTCAAATGTAGCTATTTTTTCTCTTAGCAACTTAACACGATTAGCATACTCAGTATTATTTTGAGGACTTCTTAACTGTTGGTTTAAATTTTCAAAGTAACTTTCAAATATTTCTAATTGAACTTGTGTAGCTACTTTATTAAATTCATCAGGAGTTAAATAACCTCTTTGCTCTTTATTAAGAATACTTAATACAGTTGTATATACAGTGTTAACGTTAATTGCCATATTTATATATTTAAAAAAAAGGTGGCGATTAAACCACCTTTAATTATAATCACTTGTTATTTGAATTTTTTCTCTATTGATCGATAAACTTCTAATCCTTCATCAGTCTTAAACCAAGCGGCCATAGCTGAATAAGGGTTTTCATCAAAAGGAACATTCATGAGTTTTCTACTATTACTAGCCCATAAAAAAGATCTATTATCACTGCTTAAGTTTATTATTTTTTCTTCAACAGCTCTAATAGCAAAGTTTCTTAATTGTACATTTTCATCTTCTGCAAGATCAATAAACAATTGAGGAGTTCTTCTAGCAAATAATAGTAAATCTCTTCTTAATTCTTTAGAAGATAACTTACTAACGCTTGATCCTACTTCTACTCTTAGTATAGCTTCAGCATGATCTATATCCATTTCATAAGCCATATTCATAGCCTCTATTTCAATTTCTAAATAGTCAAACTGATCTTCAGCTTCTACTATTGGATCAAACATTTTAAATATAACACCATGATGTGGGTGCTTTTCTAAAAATTCTTGTAAATTTCTTTTTTCTTTAGGAACAAATATATGTCCAGAATCAAATATAATATGCTTCATTGTTACTTGGCCTTCTTGTTGATCTACAAAAATGCTTTTTTGATTAGTTGCATATCTTAATTCTCTTTCATAACCTAAATCTTTATCAAACCAAACTAGTGGGTATCTTTTAGAATGCCTACTAGGTAAAGTATATGTTAAAGGTTTTTTGTTACCTATAAGATAGTAATTTCTATCTTTATATTCCCAGTTATCTACTGGCTTTTTTTCTACAGGCGCAGCCTTCTTGACTGAAGCCTTTTTTACTTTTGTTTCTTCCATAATATAATATAATATAATAATTAAAAAAGACCCCGCCGAAGCGGGATCTTGTTATAAGCATGTTATGCTAATTCAGTTCCATGTTTGATAACTAAAGTAGGAACAGAGTCTGCTAATTGCACACCTGTCGCCGTTACTTTTACACCAAGCTGTGGAGCTTCAACTATACTTCCTGTAGCACCAGATAGACTAGCAACAGCTTTAAGCCATTCCTCTTCTAATTGAGCTTTAGTAGAAGTATATTCATTACTCGAACCAGGAGCAGCGTAAGTGATAGCGCTTTTTAATAGCGCAGACTTAGAGCCTGAACCATCAGCCATATCAACTGCTACACCGTAAGATATATCTATCGTTATAACTTCTGTAGCACCAGAACCACTTGATCCAGCTACTACATCTACAACGTTGTCACAGCTAACTACTTTTCCAGTTGCTGCGTTTGACATTTTTAATAAACCCATAATTTCTATATTTTTAAAATGTTAATAAATAATTAAGCTCCTTTGAATAACACGAAGTTATTAGCAGCTTGTGTAACTAAACATCTTTCAGATAAGAAATTAACTCTTAAAGTATCAAGATCAGTAGTGTAAGCACCACCAACTGAACCAGTGATCCAAGCTTTGAATCGTCTGTCTTCAGTCTCAGAAGCTCTAAATCTTACGTGTAAGAAAGGACGTCTGATATTTGATCCTAACATTTGATCGTATACTGTAGATGTACCAGCTGGTATCATAACACCATCAATAGCGCTAGACATACCTCTTGTAGTAGCATCGTTTAAGTATTTCCAATCAGTCTTATAGAAGTCATAAGAACCTCTTCTAAAACCTGAAAAACCAAAGTTAAGTGCCATTTCAGCTTCGTTATCAAATAAACCGTAAGAAGCAGCATTGTTTGAAGCATAACTACCGTTTGTAGCAGCTAACATATCATCAAAATCAAGAGCAGTTTGTCTTGATAAGAATAACATATTTTCTTCAATTGCACCTTGCTTATCTAGTTGCTTTAAGATCTCATCGAAATCTCCTAATGCACCTGAACCAGGAGCAGCAGCACCAGCAAAACCAGAGTATACATTACCTCTTGATTCGATAGCAGCAAATAAACCTTCAGTTCCTTTGATGTTTTGAGCAGCACCACCTGGTCCAAAGTTTCCACCAAAAGCTACAGTGTTAGCTTGAAGTTCACCTTCAACCATTGCCATTTCTAAATAGTCTTCAAATCTTAGTCTAGTTTCAGACTCAGCTTTTAGATACCATAAGTATCCAGAAGTACCATCTTCAGTAGCAACTTCGATCCAACCAATTTGAGCAGCATCAGAACCACTTAATTCATAGTTATCTTTAAGGATAATTGGTGAATTAGTAAAAGTTGTAACACCTGGCTCAATTGCACCTTGCATTCCGTTACTTCCTTTTGGAAATTCAGAACCATATACAAATAAGCTACATGTTCCACCTGTAATACCAGCTGGTAAAGCAGCAGAAGTTGATTCATACAATACACAATCAATTGTGTAACCGTTAGTAGTACCACCAGAAGTTCTGTCAGTTACTAAAGCTTTTGCAGATAATAAACCTGTTGCGTTGTCAGTTATTAATATAGTGTTACCATCTCTAATTGCAGAGGTAGCTGGGTTACCAGCACCTGGTGTAATCGTTATAGTAATACCTGAACCAGCGTTAGCTGCTACAGCGGCACTATCATAAGCGATGTGTAATCTATTTTGTTCAGACCAAACTACTTGATCCGATGTCATTGGCATTTCAGCACCAACCATTCTTAAGAAACCAGATAATGTTCTGTTTCCGTATCTTTCTACCTCTTGCTCATAAAGCTCAGGTAAATATTGTTGCGCCCACTGATTAAAGTTATTGTCATTGAAATCTATGTAATTGTCTTGGACAGTTACTTGATTTGGCATTGGTACAATACTTGCAGGGAACGAACCTCCTGTTGTAAAACTCATGTTTTATTTTTTTGTATGTTATTTTTTCTTTTTAATTTTCAACTTAGAACTATCAACTCCACTTATAGCTCTGACCTTCCAACCGTTTGGCAAGGTTTCCCCTGTGTCTACTGGTTTTGGATCACTATTAATGTTTTTAGATGTTGCTACAATCTCTCTAGTTGCATCGGCTTTACCTTGCTCATAAAAATGTTCAGCTAATCTATCAACGTTTCTAGCAGCATATAATGCTTTATGGTATCCGTTCATATCTACAATGTTGCCAGTTTTATCAGTATACTTACTAATAATTTTGGAAACATCATTTTGAGCTTCTGCCATTGCGGAAGGGTTTGATATTTTATATTTGAATCTTTTATCTCCTACTTCAAAATTGAAACCTTCAAATTCAGTATTGAAAAATGATTCAGTTTTATTTACAAACTCACTCCTAGCTTGTGTTAATTGTTGTTGTTCATTGTTGTATCGTTGGAAAAATTCCATAGCTTTTTTCTGCTCATTGGTAACAGATGGCCTCAACTTGATTTCATCATAATATGTACTCTTCATTTGCTCCAAAAAGTCCTTGGCTTTCGCAACTTCTTCTTTGTACGCTAGTTTTTGCTTACGCACAAATCTTTCTTCGTCCACTTCTTCATCAAAAGTAAAGTTATCTTCCATTAGAAAACTAACTTCATCTTCATTTAAATGTGGTCTAGTCTTTTTATAATACTCTCTTACAAGTAATTTATCATCATATTTAGTATAGTCTTTATTTAGAGTTACGTAATCTTCAACAGATCCGCCAGTATCTTTCATAAAGTTTACTAACTTTTCAACGTTTTCAGGTAGTGTTATTCCTGAAACTTTTTCGTCTCTAATAGCTTCTGCAGCTTCTCTCTTTAAATCTTTAGCTTCTTCTTGTACAGCTTCTATAATTATTTCTTGTTTTTTCTCTTCGGTAGGTTTTTCAAGTTTTGGCTCGGGTGTTCTTTCCTCCACTTTTTCCAAAGATGTGGTTTGTTTATTTTCATCCACGACTGTTGTGCTTTGCTTTGAAACGGCATCTTCTTCCTTTTTATTTAACTCTACTTTAGTTACTTCTGGTTTTTCTATCATTTTTCTAGGTCTACCAGGTTTCTTTTTTTCTATTTTTAAAGAGCCTTTACTAGCCTCCTCGTTTTCTATTTTTGTTGCCATAATATAATATAATATAAATAATTAAATATTCAAAGCAGTTGCTCCCTGCTCATCTTCAAAGTCTATAGGTGTTAGATCATTTTTCTTTTGATCTATCATAGCGCTTTGTTG
>Ga0181389_1000458_pt1 | contig 16797 bp, 12 predicted proteins | sample 12SPOviralmetaG_FD_130121 | JGI IMG/M metagenome (GOLD analysis project Ga0181389, IMG submission 130121) | Marine viral communities from the oligotrophic San Pedro Time Series (SPOT) site, San Pedro Channel, CA, USA - 12 SPOT_SRF_2010-06-29 | ecosystem: Environmental > Aquatic > Marine > Strait...
AACATCTTCGTTTTCATAAATTGTATAATTGAGAATCCTTCTTTTTCCTCTCAGACTAAAGAAAAGCACATCACAAAGGTATCAGGGTTTGGAAGTAAATTCTCTGCTTCTGATGAATTTGTCAAGAGTGTGTCAAAGCTTGGCATCATAGAAAATGTACTTGCTTTGGCTGATGCAAAGGAAAAGAAATCTCTACAAAAAACAGACGGCAGGAAAACATCAAGAATCATCATTCCAAAGCTTGATGATGCAAACAGGGCAGGTACAAAGGATTCATCCAAGTGTACTATTATATTTACAGAGGGTGATTCAGCAAAAGCTACGGCTATCTCAGGTCTTTCTGTAGTTGGAAGAGACACATACGGTGTTTTCCCTCTACGAGGAAAGCTACTAAATACAAGAACTGCAACTTATTCACAATTGTCTAAAAACGAAGAAATCAATAACATTAAACAGATACTTGGACTTCAAAATGGTAAAAAATACAAGAATGTATCTGAGCTCAGATATGGAAAAATACTTATAATGACAGACGCTGATACAGATGGATTTCATATTAAAAGCCTTCTTGTGAATTTCATTGGTAATTCCTGGCCGGAACTTTTGAAGATAGATTTCATTTCTTCACTTGTTACGCCTGTTATCAAAGTATCAAAAAAAGACATGGTAATGCCTTTCTACAACCTAAGCGACTACAATAAGTGGAAAGAACATAATAATGTCAGTGGATACAAGATAAAATACTATAAGGGACTTGGTACAAGCACATCATCTGAAGCCAAAGAATACTTTAAAAATATGTTGACTCTTGACTACAAGGTAGAATCAGATACGGATGAAAAATACTTACATATGGCATTTACAAAAACAGAGGCTGATGCAAGAAAAAAATGGATCCTAGACAATATTACATCACCTAAAACACTAGACTACACAAAATGTAATGTAAGAGTTAAAGATCTGATAAATAAAGAACTTGTACTTTTTTCAATAGCTGATAATGTAAGATCTATCCCAAGTCTTGTAGATGGATTGAAACCATCTCAAAGAAAGATAATCTACGCCTGTATTAAAAGAAATTTGTATTCTGAAATTAAAGTATCACAGCTTGCTGGCTACGTTTCAGAAGTATCAAGTTATCATCACGGAGAAGCAAGTCTTCAAGATACTATCATCGGTCTTTCACAAACATATGTGGGTTCTAACAACATGAATCTTCTAGAACCAGTTGGTCAATTTGGTACTAGACTTCTGGGTGGGAAAGATTCATCGAGTCCCAGGTACATCTTTACACATCTTTCAAAGAATTTTAAGAATCTTTTTAATTCTAACGATTTTAGTACATCTATTCTAAATTATCTAGATGATGACGGGTTTTCAATTGAACCATCTTTTTATGTACCAGTACTTCCTCTTATCCTCATCAATGGAGCATGCGGAATTGGAACTGGGTTTTCAACTGATGTACCCTGTTTTAATCCTGATGATCTAAAAGATAGACTTCTCAAACTAGTAGATGACCCTGATGCAGACATTGAAGAACTGACCCCATGGTATAAAGGGTTTACCGGTGTAATTACAAAGATAGAAGAAAATCGTTGGATGACAAAAGGTGTATACAAAATTGAATCAAATAAAGTAACAATTACAGAACTTCCTATTGGAACGTGGACTGAAGATTACAAATCACATTTAGATAAACTAGAAACAGAAAATGAAATTTATAGCTACATTAATAATTCAACAGAAACTAAAGTACATTTTGAAATCAAGATTCCCCTGGAAAACATTGTTAACTGGAGAGACAATAAAGAATTCGAGAAGAAACTAAAATTGACTAGCATGCTGTCTTCTAAAAATATCCATGTTTTCAATGAAAAAAATGAAATAATTAAAATGGAGTCAGTCGAAGAAATTGTCTATAGATTTTGGACAATCAGGTGTGAATATTACACCAAAAGACAGAAGGACATTTCAGATAAGCTGTCCAAGGACCTCAACCTTATAACTGCAAAGATAAATTTTGTGAATGATGTAATAGACGAAAATGTAAAAGTATTCCGACAGAAGATTAGTTTTATAAATGAACAGCTTGAAAAACGTTCTTACATGAAAGTAAATAATTCATATACATACCTAACTGACATGAAGATACACTCGTTTAGTGAAGACACTATTGATTCACTGAGATGTTCTCAAAGTAAAATACAAACAGAATACAATCTTAACAAAAATTACAAAATGTCAGATTTTTGGAAAAATGATCTGAATAAAATTTAAATAATTAATTAAATTGAAAATAAAAATATATTATTAATAATAAAAATAATGTCAGCTATTAGACCCGACTCGATTTTTGGTTTATTGAAATCAAACCTATACACAATTGTACTCCCCCTAATTGTCGCCGCTTTTGTATGGATGGCCGTTGGTGTACTAGATAATGAGTGCAGAAAGAGCTCTCAGTCCGAAAGTGTTAAATTAGTAAAGAGAGCCCATATTCTAATGGGTATCGTCGCTACCATATGGGCTGGTCTTCATATTTTAAAATTACATCCAATTGGTAGAAAGTTTGTAGGTAATTTCATTTAAATACACAAAATAAAATGAATTAACTTAGGTTATAATTAAATTAAATAACTTATAAAATGTAATGTATTTAATTTAATTAATATTTAATGAAATTTACAAGTTTTTTCTTAAATATCCACCATCTTCACATTCTACCCATTCACTTAGGGTGTCTAACTGAGGCATTAATTTATGAGTAAGAAAAAATGCTTCCATATGTTTAGAATCCTCTGTAAATAATAGAGGTCTTTGTTTAACGGGTTTCCATAATTTAGTAGCTAATTCATAAGCCGTCTTCCATTTTGTAGATCCGTTTGTTAATATACATATAGAATGACAATAACTATTTAAAATGTCATTAACTTCGGTTATAATTTTAATTAATTTAATATAAGCATCAAGTGGTAATTCATTATTCTTATTACCATTTATACCAAGATTAATTAACTGGTGGTATTTTAATTTATTATCCTTGATGTATTCCCATGTATTTTTAAAATACAATAAGAATTCATCAAATTTTTCTTCGTTGTATGGTTTATCTTCTTTCAAATTAACTGAATATATATATTTAGTTTTATCTAAAATTATAGTGTAGGCATCGTTATCTTTTATAACAGCGGTATCCCCCATGTTTTTATTAGTGTGTATAATATAATTAAATTTTATTATTTTGCCGCAAAATATTACGTTTTTATAGCTATATTAAAGATATTGTGTATAATATGTATTATAATTGCCTTGTTTTAAGATGAACGAGGATATGTTATTAGCCTGGGAAGATTTAGATAAAATAATCAGTGAAAGAGAACCTGTAAAAGTTAATTACAATTTGTGCTGTCTTCATGCAAAATTAATATATAATCCATCTGACCAGGCTATGGTATGTTTAGAATGTGCTCAGGTTTTTGATGCAGAACATGAAACTTGTGAATGGAACAGTCATAAAAAGGATGATGGTTCTTTTCAGAATTCAAATCAACGAGGCGATGCTAATATTTCTGATAATCCATATGATAAAACAGGAAGTATACCTTCATTCAATAAAAAATCATTGGCCATGACTTTGCACTATCAACAAACTTTCTCACATAAACAAAAAACATTTTGGAAGGTATCTGAACAGTTTGAAAATTATAGGACTTTACTTTCATTACCCCATTCTATTTTACCCACTGCAAAAAATATGTGGCATGTGTGCATGGAATCTGGGAAACTGACTAGGGCTTCAGTTAGAGTTGGGCTTATATCTGCCTGTTTGTATTTTTCAGCTATGCAAAATAATGTATCAATTGATCGTTCTAAATTAATTGAATTAACGGAAGGATCTGGTAATCAAAAAGGTTTTCTAAAAGGAGAAAAAGTATTCTTAGAGATAATGCAAGATGTTCCTGCCTATAAATACCTCGGGAGAAAGAAAGAAGATAATAAAGACACTGATGTTTTTGCAAAATTTTGTAACCAATTAGAACTACCATTTAAAACAATATACACGTGTAATGAAATATATACAAAGAATAAAGACATATTAGACTCTGTTACTCCAAAATCTATCACGGCCGGGATTCTATTCTACGTGGTAAAAAATGAACTAAAACTTAAACAACCATCTAAATCAAAAATATCACAAGTCGTAGACGTATGTATTCCAACCATAAACAAGGTTGTTAAAATATTGGAATCTACTTAAATAAAAAATACATAATAATAATATAGAATGTTCTCTTTGTGTATACCTTTATTGTCCTTTATCGCTAATCCATGTATTTATCCATTCTATAAACCTAATATTTGTAATAGATATAATATTATAAACAGTGATATTCATAATAATGGTATAGATTTTGTAGAATCTTTAACACCTCCTTCGGGAGGTGAACTAAAACTTTTAACACATTTAAATGGAGCTGCGTGGGCTCAAAACTGGCTTTTACATATGGGGAGGAATGACACTGAGTTATACGATGAGCATTATTGTACAGAATGTCTGAGAATGAAACAGGCTTCAAATATTTACACATCAGAAGAATATTTCTATTTCGGATTCTATCCGGAAGAATCTAAGTGTGGACAATTTGAACCTAAATATATGGCTATGTTTGTACTCGACCCAAAAAGAAGAATCCTAAATGCTAAGCTTATAGTTGAAAATCCTAAGTTTATTCACGAAGAAACTATGTTGATACCTTTTGAAAACAGTCTAAGGCAGTTGTGTGATGAATCTTTTGTGTTTTTTAAGTATGACGAACTCAAAAGACCTGGTCAGATCAGGTACTACTACGAGTGGACTTTCACTAATTAAATATCAAATTAATTAAAATGTTTGGTTTATTGTAATAATGAATGAAAAAGGTTGTTAAAATAGAAGATTGTTGGATGACAGCTGAATATAATAACCATAACCGCGACAAAATACAAAATGGTGAATTACCATCCGGAGAAGTGTTTATGGTTTATTTTTTAAGATTTTTATTATTCTGTGATCAATGTCACGACTTTTGTGAAGATGCCGACAGAAATAACTGGATACATACAGTTAGTGGCAAAAATGGCAAAGAAATGATAAAGCAAAAAATTTACTTGATAATAAAAAATGGATACGCACAAGATATACAAAGTTTAGGGGACCTCAATGCAACTCAACTTAATTATTTGGGTATAGGACCAGATGCTATAGAAAAAGAAGCAGCTTGGAAGAGCACTCAAGCTATGAAACAAATAATAGATACATTACTTAAGAATGCATTTGGTATTGGAGTTGTAGGGTCAAGCGCCAGGGAATCCCGAGATGGTTGTTCTATGGCTTCTAAAAGATTATTACAAAAAGTAGATTTAGTACCAGGAACGAATACAACGAGTGATTCACCTTATACAATTGCAGTAGATGCCGATCAAAGTCGTTTTAAATTATCTACATTACTAAATTATATATGTGACATAACTATAGACAAAAATATTCGTAGAGAAGTTAATTTATGTGATATGGCATCTACAAAATACGATTCGGCAAGTGGGTCTGGCGCACTAAATTTCATTAAAGCAATTAAGGCAAATTATGAAAGTACAGATAATATAAAAATTAAAGACATTGTAGATAGAACCGAATTAGAACTTACATTCCGAGGTACAACTATTATACATATGATATATGATATAGATACCAGTATTGGAGACAAAATTGACAGTAAAAATTGGGAAGACAGAAGACGAAAAATTAAGAACGATGTTAAAGGTTCTGACCGTAATACAGAACTTAGTTATTGGCCAGCATCTAAACAGAGTATATATTATGATATAAAGGACCAAGGAATTATAGTTCCCTATTCAAAACCTGGTACCAGTTCAGATAAACATTATGAATGGAAAAGAAATAGAATTACACCGGGTGATTTAAAAAAACTAGCTCAAAAGTCTCCGAGTATAACATTAAATATAAAAACGTTTTTCAGTAGAAACAATGAACAATTTGAGAAATTGAATGATGTTATAAATTCCGAAAATTCATCTGTATCGAGCTTAACATCTAATTATGATATAAATAATGATAAGTGGAAACCGGAGATTGTAGATCCAAATTCAGATCCCAAGGGAAATGGAGTAAATGATTTAGTTAACATAATGTGTTATAAAACCCTAGGTGATTTCGGGCAAATATTAGAATACAATAGTTTAACAAGTAATTTAACACAATATAGGAATTTATTTATAACCTTTGATACCATCTGTTCTAGAATAAGTTCGTTGTTCAATAGATATACAATTTTCGAATCCTCCGATGTTGTAGATCAGGGTGTTACTATGTTTTTACCTGAATATATAAATACTGCAATACTGGGCGTGAGGGGTCTTGGCGAGAACCGGCTCGATCGAGCAGCAGATGGGTTAATAAATCTATCTAAGCGCGCAAGAACATCCGAATTTGGTAAAAAACCTAAGGTTTCAATCAGAAATACATCTACAAGAGTTCTAAAAGCCAAATTAAAATCAGTAGGTGTCCCCGTTACTAAAGTAGTAAGAGGAAAGCGTATGAAGCTAACAAGAAAAGAGTTAGAAATGAGAGCAGAAGCATTTAAAAGACTGCAAATTAGATGTCAAAAGAAAGGTATTAACCTTACATATGTTTCTAAAAAAGGACGTAAATACAAATCTGCTAAAAGACTTCTTAATGATCTAAAAAGACAACCTAAAATTAAATCTAAACCTAAAAAAAGTGTAAAACCTAAAATGAAATGGGGATGACCCGGGAAGAAGCCAGCTGAGAAGACTATGAAAATGTCTCTCGCTGGCTTCGGATGATCCTCAAAGCCGGGAAATTCTAGGTTCGGATGATCCACAGTATTTCCTGCGACTATATAAATAAATTACATCCAGAATTCTGAATGACGATATCAGGATAAATTAGTCTCTTGATGTCTGAAAAAGGATTCTTATTTATTATTAAAAAAAACATAAGTATTTATTAAGGACATATGAAAAACATGTTAAGTTATAGACAAAATCGTGTACATTATAATACTGAAGAAACAGAAACTGTTGACAGGGAGACCGGTGAAGTTATACAGATAGAAAATACGGGAACTAACACAGATACTAATGCACCAATCGAAGTCGACGCGACTGAACCAAAAAAAGGTAGTGCAATCGTTGGTTTAATGATTCTTATATTTATGCTTGTAATGATGATGGGCATAATTTACTTCTGGTATTGGGTATTCAAAAACATATTTTTAATATTAAAAGGTAAGTAAATATCAATTAAAATTAAAAAAAAAATAATCAATAACAATAACAAATGAAAATTCTATGGCCTATACATCTTTTGGGCAGTCTCGCCTTTCTAGTGATGTTTCCAACTGCGTTAGCAGCCTGGTATTCTAACTGTTTTAATATACCACTTTCTTACGGTTTTGGTATATTCTTTTCGTCTATAATTGTAAATGTAATGATAGTAGGTTTAATGAAAGAAGTTCCAGCTTCCGCTGATGGGGGTATCTATTCCAACGGAGAGAAAGACTATGTACACACAAAGGCATCTGCATTTTTAGAAGGCACATGGTCTCTTAGTATGTCTCTCCTCATTATATATGGCGTATACCTACAATTACGAGGTAGATGTAAAAATATGAATTTTAATATGAGATTTAGGAGATAAATTGAAATTGAAATTGAAATTGAAATTTAAATTTAAATTAATAAGTAAATGTAGTTATTTTTTAAAAAAAAAATTTCATTTACTTAATATAAATGAAATACAATACAAAGAGTTATCAATTTTCAAATGATGAACCCAATATTAATAATAACTTTAGTAGTAGTCCTGCTGATGAAAAAAGACTTTTATTAAAAAAATCTAGTTATACAAAACAAAATAGAAAGGAAAAAAGGATTGAAAAAAACGCTTGTGAAATCTTGAATCTTAGTGATTTTAAAGATAAGTATGAGTTCTGGGGGTTGCCACCTGATCAAAACGATGCATATCGTAGAGTTAATCATCACATTATACCCGGTCTTCTAGCAGGTTTTGACTCCGAGGGCAAAAATTTCACTACTGGCCAGAGCTTACTGGTTGTTAATGGCCCAATTAATAGCCTTACAGAGAACTCGTCTACTTCAGTCCAATCGTGGACGGGTCTAGAGGCTTATCCCTCGCTCGAAGAATATATGAGAGAAGTCCCCATGAACACATTTACCCGCACTATCCAAGGAAAAACATATAGTTTTAAAATTAAACAGCTTTTTAATTTACATGAAAATAGAGTTCTCGGGTTTACATTAATTACAGGAAAATGGAATGCTTACGATGGCAATCATTGGGGTTTTTTAAAATGGTTTGATGGTAGCTGGCAATGTCAAGTCTCTGAAGTATATGCATTCAAATTAGGTAATGAAGATATTAGTCACGCATATCTAGAAAATTTACCAAACCGATTTATGCCCACCACTGCCGCCTTGCAAAGGTACGACAGATTCAATATAAGAATCGCACCGAGCGCAATCGACAACGATCACCCCGAAGAAGCTGCTGGAGTCACCCTCGAGACCGAGTACACCGACGACGAAAGCGCCATCGACGACGAGGACCCGAGCGCGGGCGTGGAAGTGGACGTGGAGGCGATCGCGCAGGAGCTCGTGGGAGGCGCAGGTGAAGGACCCGGAGGCGCAGGCGCAGGCCCAGGCCCAGGCGCAGGCTCAGGTTTTGGACCCGCTTCGGCTATGGATCCGGACAGCGCGTCGTTGTTACAGTGCCCTAAACACTGTACTAATCCTCATTCAGATGGATGGTGGCGGAATACCGAACAGATATTATGGAAAAATTCAGAACACAAACAAGAAGCGGCACGAGATATGAAAGATCAGATTAAAAGGTATGCGAACAAGAATATTGATGATATAATCAAAGATATAGAAGCTACTTATAGTATTGAAAAAGCCTTAGGCTTTAGTAAGGGATTATTGGAGGATAGACATATGGATCATGTTAACATAAAAGCTGTATATGAATCTTTTCTTGAAATGAAAGAAGAAACAGAACAGAAATTAAAACTATCTTCAAAAATTCTTATGAGGGAGCATTGGCTACGTAAATTAATGAAAAACATTACAAATGAATATATGAGACATCACTATGAAACAGCACTCGGAGAAGGCGAGGAGACTCTAGAGAAAGCCTGGAACGTTGTATCCCAACAACCTTATGAAGTGAAGAAGAGTACTGTAGATGCAGTAATAAAAATCGCCACAGATAAAGCTAATGCTATTTTTGGTCTATTATCAGAACATTTAGATGTATTAAATATAATATGGGATACCCAGCCCTATGGCAACACGCTTTACAATACTTTCGTCCTCGAGCTATATGTGAAATCAAACCTGGACAAATACAAGACTAGTATGTTAAAAAAATATGGCTTAGATGAGGACAGCTACGAGGCGGTACTCTCCGAAGGCGTTGGCACAGGCTCCGCTAGTTCTGGAGTGGGACCGCCGTCGGGTCCGTTTGGTGGAATGACATTCAAGAATGAAGAAATGTTATTTTTTAAAAGGCACGCTAAAAAAGTTATGGTAGCTATTATAAAAGATACACCATTTCCATCAGAGGTAATACGTGAAATTGAATCCAACCTTCATGCAGAGGGTGCACCGGATAATGTTGTGGAACAATACATCGGGGGAACTAATGAGCAATTGAAAAGTTTGGCAGGAGATAATGCTCCGGTTATAGACATTAATACTTCAAAAATGTCTGAATTATTTCATGCATATTCTATATTACAGTCAAAGAATGGTACACAATTTCAAGATAGAATGAATCAAGTTATGGCATATCTTGCTATCCATATGACCGGAGAAGAAGAATGGATTGTCGAACAATTTAAAGAAATACAGAAGAGTAGATATAAAGATACAAAAATTGTAAAATTCGCTGTTCAACTTATAAAAAAGTTAGGAAATACAATAGAAACTGAACAAAAAATTGAACAAAAAATTGAATTAGATGTAGAGCAGGTAGAAAAAATAGGTGAAGCCATAAATGAAACAGAAACCCCTCCTGAAGATCTAGAATCAGCTCGAGAAGAAGCTCGAGAAGAAGTAATACAGACATGTAAAAATGACGCTGCTACAATGGTGGCTCAGATAGAAGAACTTAGAGAGGACTTACAAAAAGAAAGGGATAAGATCAAGGGGAAAGATAATATGATTAAGTATGGTGCAATTGGCGCCGGAGTAGTTATAGTTCTCTTAATTTTATTTTTACTTATGAAATAAATTAAATTAAATTAAATTAAATTAAATTAAATTAAATTAAATTATAAATATAAATAAATTTGTTATATTTATAGTATAAATGGATTGCTTACAATATCATTACAGTAATCAGACAGATTCTGAAAAATATAAGATAAATTGCGGGGATATATCTTATCAAAATCTAGATAACATTGAAGAATTTAACAATAAAGATCTTCTGGAATTTATAGATAAAACTTATTCCGATGAAGCTTTTCCAGAAGATAGTCCATTTACTTTCTCAGATGAATACATTGATCTAGATAACGCGTCCATATGTAAAAACACAGACATTAGTTTAGCTCCTCAACAAAAATTCATGGGACAAATAATGGGTCCAACTAGTAATTTTAACAACGTTCTAGTTTATCATGGACTTGGTTCTGGAAAATCGTGTACTTCAATTGTTATAGGAGAAGCTCTTAAAAACTCTACATCAAGTAGAATTATTTATGCAGTACCTGCACCATTGATTGACCAATACTTCGAAGAAATAGCGGGTGAAATAAGAAATGGAAAATTCTTCTCTTGTCCATCTTTTTGTTTAACAAAGAATTCAGATGATGAATTAAAAAGAGATTATTATGTCTCTGAAACTAGAAATAGAACCCTTGTTGAGTTACAGAAAAAATTACAAAAGGAAGTATTAAAATTAGACGAGCTAGAGGAATTAATTGAAATAGATGATTCTCCTATTAATAAGAAAAAATTCTTGTTACAACAAAGAAAAGTTGATGCTAAGAAGTTTGAACTAGAACAATATCAGAATGGTATAAAAGATAATATAAAAAAGACATTTGAGATTATAAGTCATAATAAATTTATAGAATCTCTCTATAAAACCGGAGCTAATAAACAGTTTATAAAGGGTAATAAACTTACATCAACAGACTCCGCTCTGTTTAAAAAAAATGGACTATTGATTATAGACGAGATACAACGATTAGTTAGTGCTGGTGGTACATTTTATAAAAAACTATACGATGCTATTAAATATTACTTCCACCCAAGTCTAAAATTAGTTTTAATGTCGGCTACACCAATATATGATAATCCATATGAATTGGCATTAACAATAAATCTTTTAAGACCTAGAATCCCTTTTCCTATATCCCCGATTGATTTTTATACACATTTTATAGGAGAAATCAAAACAACCGGAGACTCTGAAGAATGTAAAAAACAATCTGAAGTAAAAACATGGATAACTCCAAATTCATGTGTTATAAATCAAGAACTAATTAAATACATATGTTCTGGATATATATCTTACTTCAAGGGAGGAAACCCTAATGCATACCCATATAAAAGAGTTATAACTGTTCATCATGGATTTTCTAATAAACACAAAACGGATTATATAGATGCTCTAGCGTCTGATATAAAAAGAGATAAAGAAATTAGTTTAGATAAAAACCAGTCCAGTAATTATGAAAATATACTTATGGGTAATTATGACACCGAAGACGATGATAAAGTTACGGGAATGTTTATTACAACTCAGCAATACTCTAATATAACCCTACCTAGAATAGGAAAAAGCATAAACAAATCATTGGCAGATAAAAAGAATGCCCTTAATGAATTTAGAAGAGTGATGTTTACTAAGAAAAATACAACCGCTAGTGATATCATAGAGTATGTAAAGGAAGTATCTGTAAAATTTTCATCTATAATAGAAATGACTGTTAATAGTAGCGGTCCTGTATTTATATTTTCAAACTGGTTGACATACGGAGTGGAACCCCTCGCTATTATATTAGAAACCCTAGGTTTTACAAATTTTCAAAACAAGGGTAAAGAATCCGGAAATAAGTACTTTCTATGGAATTCTTCCACTAAAAATCAAAAGAACGGAGATGAATTAATAAAAAGAGCTAGAAATACATTTAATTCTCAAGATAACCAGGATGGGTCTTTATTAAAAGTTATACTAGGAACTCGATCTGTAATGGAAGGAGTATCTTTTAAAAATGTAAAGCAAGTACATATAACAGATCCTTGGTGGAACGAATCTAGAATTGAACAAATTTTAGCGCGAGCTTCCAGGTACTGTAGTCATTCAAGTTTGGAAAAAAATGAACAATATGTAGACATCTATAGACATTATTCTGTATTCCCCGGTGAAGGTATTGATCAAGAAGCTGTAAAAAAACTAGAAGGTAATTACAAAAACTACGCAGAAGATAGTATAGAAGAAAGAATGTTACAGGCTTCAATTAAGAAGTATTCTATAAATAATGACCTTGAACAAATAATCAAAAGTTGTTCAATAGATTGTAATATAAATAGAAATGGTAATATAATAAGACTTGAAGAATATTGTATACCAGTTGGTAAAGGAATGTATCAGATACACTATAAAAATCCATCTAATGGTAGAATGTACCTAAGGAATGATGTACCTGATAAATTATCTTTTAAGCAAATACAACAACGAGAGTATTCATTTCCTAGAAAAGATTTACCTATATTATTTACCGAAGCGGGGTTTCAAGGTGGAGTAGATGGTTATAGCATTCTTACACCATATGAAGATGATCCAGAGATATTAGACTCTAGTGTTATAAACGAAGATTTAAATATGTTAGAAGACATAAAACCATGGGATTCTGATAAAAAATTTACAGACCTAGAATTAGACCCGGTTCTAAGAAAATACATAACCGGATTATATAAGAATTATAATCTATTGCCGTATTTAAGAAGAGATCATCTCAAAGAAATCGGGGGTGGTACAAATTTAATTTACTTCAAAGAAATAGACCGTGAAGATATAAGAAAATTAATGGATTGTGTTAAAAATTTATACGACTCTAGCGATACTTCGGATGCTTTAAAAAGAAAAATAGGAGAATATTTCTCAATTAATTCTAAAAAAGATTCTATAAATAAAAAGGTTTTAGAACTTATAAAATATGGAGATTATGACATGCATCAATTAGATGACTTAATTAGTATAGCTATACAACATCCTAATTTTATTAATGAACAGCTTAAGTTATATAAGAAATAATTTTTTAATTTAAAATGTAATGTATTATTAAAATGAGTGCAGAAACATTAAAATTTTTTGATGATAAATCAACAGAAAATATAATAAACTGGATGATAAGCAATTTATCAGAAAGTCAAATAAGATCGTGTTTAAATAAAGACACCTCTAGAGATACTACAGTTATTTCTAAGGCACCCGTTGTAAAAGATCCTGAACCAGGTCCGTCATCTGACTACAGAAATGAAACAATAGATAACCGTAAAATACTAGAAGAAATATATACCAAATGTGAAGGAAAAGGATACATAATAGCTAGTGTAGAAAATAACATAGTAACATATTATCAATTTAAAGAACTTGATTCTTCTATTGATATACAGGCGGGTTTAAATAGAGACGTAGAGGATGGTGTAGCTACTTGGACCTATAAAACAGAACCTCTTGATGTATTTATGAGTAAATCATGTGAAAGCGACGATGCAGATATATTTCAATCCCTATTAGAAGATGAAGACAATTCTAGAAACTTTTTACCAGTTTCTGATGACATCTACATAGCAGCCCAGTCATACAAAGACATAGGATTCGAACCACCCGATGTATACACGGTTAGCGGAAAAGTATCTGCAGATCCTGACATTGAGACTCCAACTTATGTAATGTCTGAAACAATTATGAAAGCTATAAATTCTCAAAAGAAATCGGTTGATTTTATGAGAAAAGAATTTAACGATGATTCTGATTATATGAAGATGTGGCCTGTATTTTTTATAAGCACTGATGAAGACAATCAACTGTCTTATTTATATCCATACATCAGCTCCGGTGAGATACAGTTTTCTATTGGTAAGATGAATCCTAAGATATTGAATATGGAATGCAAAAAGATAACTAAAAAATTTGTAGCCGAAGTTAGAAGTCAGAATGTAACAGACGTGATGAATAAATTAAATACAGCTTTAAAGTATCAAGACGATGATACTATTTGTAGAATAGAGTTTAATTATAATGAACAAAATCATATATCACTTTTCGGTGAAGAGTATTTTGGCGATAGTGACGTTGAAAGCGACATCGGAAGTGACATCGGAAGTGACGAAGAGAGTGATGTTGGAAGTAACTTTGGCAGTGATACCCCGGAATCAATTGCCGAAAATTACGGGGAAGATAGTTCAATGACCGAGTTTGGAGATAACTGTTCAACAATTGGAGAAGACGCCATCGATACTGAATTTGGAGGAAAAAGGAAATCGAAAAAAACAACACAAAACCCATTTGACATGTCCGCTATGTACGAAGGATTAGATGATGATATGGAAGATGAAACTGGCGGTCTTTCGATCCCAAGACCTATGATATCTAGTATACAGAAAGGTATATCTAAACAGAAAAGGGTAAGTGATATGACAATACCCGAAATAGAAGAAAGAATGCTTAGAATGCATGGAGCTAAATACTTATCGGAATTTAAACCTGAGAAATATAAAACAAAAGGTGGGGGGGCAAGTGTTAGATACATTAGAAGAACACCTAAGTGTGTAAGTACATCAGAATGTACATGCACCCCTAGGGTAATGGATACAAGTTTATCAAGATATGGAGATTGTCCTGCGTGTATTATAGCTAAATTTGGAAATGATAACGGAGGTGAAAGTACTGTATTTTCAGAATTTAATACACCAGGTGCTTCAGAAACTAATTATGGAGCTGAAGAAAATGTATTGTTGTTTTAAATGATTATTTTCTTTTATTAGCCTTCATACTAGGTCTCTTTTTGGTTATACGACTCCTTTTGAGATTTTTAGTTAAGGAATTTATATTAGCAGTTATTCCCATATCCTCTAAGTCTTCTATCAATTTATTTGCATTATATTCATCTGCCATTTTAATCATTTCACTTTCCTTTTTAGTTTGTTTTTCAACCTGTTTAACCCTATAAAAATCATATGCCTTGTTATACATCAATATCATTCTAATAAAATTATCTTGAAATATATTCTTCCAGGTACTATAATGACTATTTAAGTACCCATGGAATTTTTCTTCGTCATAAAAATATGTTTCAAGTAAATTTAAGAATATAGGAACCTCGGTGTATATTTTACCTTCGATGTATATACCAGTTTTAAAAATATCTACATAATTACGTTTTATTATAGAGTTTCTAAGGACAGAATTTATTTCACTTTTGATTTTTTCCATACTTTAATTTAATTTAATGTATTATTTTTATTTAGTAATAATTTTATTTAGCAATTTAATATAAACAAAACACACATTAAACTGTAAATGAATTATCTAGAAGTATCTTACATAAGTTCTGCATGTGGTAAAAATAAATATGAACCAGTTGATAAAACTATACTAACTTTACTAGCTAGATCTAACCCCGAATTAATAAGATGTCTTCTTATAGAAGGTGGATACATTACAGAAGTAGATGAGAATGAAAAATTATATGACAAACAATTAAAAAACATATATTCCAGTTATAAAAAAAATGTAACGGATGTAACTAAATTAGAAGACATCCGTGAAGAGATAATAGAAAAACTAAAGTATGAAAACCCGGACATCAATTATTCTGATATATCTAAAGCTAATGTATTCTTAGAATCTTCTTTAAAGAAAGACTGTGGAATAAATAATGAAAGTTCGGTTATTAAACGTATGAAATACACTAAGGGTAATAATATTATGCATAATTATAAATTTAACGACTCGTGGGAACTTAGAGGATTTCACGATGCATCAATTGATGACATTGTAATTGAAATTAAAACAAGAACAAAAATGATAAATGTAAGGAAAAACGAATATGATCTTTATCAGATGTTTGGGTATCTATTAACAATGAATAAAACAAAAGGGAAGATTGTTCAAAAATTCGAGAATTACATCTTCGATTCTGATGATATGAATGATAAAGAATTCGGTATTATAGATATTTCACAAGAATATTGGAATACTAAATTCGAAACATTTAAGAAAGAATTACAAAGCTTTTTTGATTATGTTGATTATCTTATATTAGACGTCAGACTAACAAAATCTTCGATACGTAAAGCCATTAAAGAAATAGATATACCGATAGCGGTATTGCGTGATAATGTACCAAGGAACGTCAATAATAATTACGAAAAACTAATAAAAATTCTATTTTAATACTTTTCTTCCTTCTTCTGATATTACATTAATAATTGGATTGCGATCTCTTGTTTGTATTATTTCAAGTGCTTGTAGTTTTTTACTATCTAGATTACCACCAAATGCTCTAGATAAAGATACATCGGTTCTTATTAACATTCTTTTACATGTAGAATTTATACTTGCATAACTAGAATGTCCCATTACAACATGTCTAACGTTGTAAAATTTCATTAATTGTTTAGCTATCTTATTACATTTAAAATCTGATAAATTCTTTTTATCCGAATATT
>Ga0181389_1000460_pt1 | contig 16713 bp, 20 predicted proteins | sample 12SPOviralmetaG_FD_130121 | JGI IMG/M metagenome (GOLD analysis project Ga0181389, IMG submission 130121) | Marine viral communities from the oligotrophic San Pedro Time Series (SPOT) site, San Pedro Channel, CA, USA - 12 SPOT_SRF_2010-06-29 | ecosystem: Environmental > Aquatic > Marine > Strait...
ATTGGAATTGTGCTATTTCAGACCAAATATAATATTTTTTTGTTTCTAAATTACTTTCAAATGTACAACTACCATCATCTTCGGTTGCACTAGGATTATAGTTTGTAGCTTTTGGATTCATACATCCCTTTACAACTATTCTATCGATATATTCACAAGAACCATCATTAATTGTTGCAGCTTCGTTAAAGTTAACTGCTTTCGGGTCTGTACAACCTCTTACTACTGTTTCAAGTACAGTTGTTTCGTAAACACTATCCGATGTTGAACTTTTTAATATTTGTTTTACCTTATCTAAAGTTATTTGTTCTTCTTTAGTAAGTACACTATTATCTTGAATAGTTCTTTTTGGTAAATTAAAATCAATTGAATTAATCAGAGCAGTAATTGTATCTTCTTTTAATTTTTTAACTGATAATTCTATGCAATCTTGTTCTTCAGTTGGTTTACCATAATTGATATCATTTATATTCCAAACTCTTTTGTTTGCATAATATTTCATTGATTCAACTAATGTTTTTTCAATCTGATTCATGAAGATATCAAAATTTTCAATTTTAAATTCTTGCTTAATTTTATTAATATATGCTTTACCATCACTCTCAGTTCCTTTCGAAAATAAAAAGGTTGATATGATTTTCTGTATATCAAAACTTTCAATGAATTTTTCAACATAATAAATTACATCATCTCTAAAGGTATCACCATTGGTAAAAACACTATATCTTTTTTCTAAATCTTCATTTTTTTTGTTTGCTCTAATTGGTAAAACTCTGATTTCAGTTCTTGATGGTGCTATTTCGTGTATCCATAATTTATTAGAATCAAGAACCTCTTCACCCAATCTACGATTTAAAAGAGTAACTTGTGTTTTAAATATACCATTACTATATCCAGCTTCTCTAATAAGAGTTTCTAAATCTACAACGAATTCTGGTACATCTCCTTTTTTCTTAGTAAGAATGTTATCAGATATTAAAAAATATTTAGAAATATTTGCATCATCTAAATGAATATATCTCACAAGATTACCTGTATCACCTTGTGGTAACTTATTATCACTCACATCATAAAGTATAAACTCAATCATGTCAGAACAACCAAGACCAAAGTTAGCCTTTGATATTTCTTTTTGAAATATCTTTCTATCTTCTTTTTCAACAAGATAGCCTTTTCTTCCTTCTATATCTTTAAAATCTTTTATTGCCATAATATTTTAGTTTCCAGATCCACCACTTCTTAATTTTCTATAAAATCTTGCTTTCATATCAAATGTTGTATCTGCAATTGTTAGAACTATATCATCATCAAATACTCTTCTTCTTCCTTTTGGTGAAGATACCTTTCTAATTTTATTTGCATCTACAGTTACTTTACCTGGCGTAGAACCACTTCTTGGAGGTATAGTTCCACTCATAGGACTAAATCCAAACCATGGGGTTCCATGTCCACCTTGTGAACCTTTAGTTATAGCAAAAGAATATGTGACTTCTGAATCTTCTGTGAAATTGTATAATTCAAGAGTGTTTCCATTTGACCAACCAGAACTTTTTCTATTTGACCTAAAGTAAAATGTATGTCCTCCATCTAATTCTGCTTGGTCTTTAATTGCATCTTCTGGTATCTTCCAAGCATAATCTCCTTTTTGTTCATATGAATTTGGAGGGCCAGTTAAACTTGCAAGTATTGCTGCAGTTTCTTGTTGTGCATCTTCTTGTTCTTCTATTCTAACTAGAGTTTCTTTCTGTGCTTGTAATCCTCTTACTTGAGCTTCTAATGATACTCTTTCTATTGCTTCCTTTGTACCTTTAATAATTGCTTGTTGAAAATCACTTAGTAATGTAATGTATCTATCATTTGCTGCTTGTAATTGATTTTCTGCTGCAGCTTGTTGTAATTTTGCAGAATCAGCCTCTACTTCTAGTTGTTGAATAACTCCTTCTAATCTTGAAATTTCTGCAAGTGCATTGTTAAGTTTTTTTCTTAAATCAGCAATTTGTTCTAATGCATCTTCATATTTTTTTCTTAAATCATCGAATTTCGATTTAAGTATATAAGGTCCTCGTTTAGATTTTTTCTGTTTAATTAACTCATCAACCTTAACATCTACTGCCTTTTTTAATTCACTTTCATTATACTTTGGTTTTTCTACATAACCAGTAGATTCTCCACTAAATGAAGTTTGTTCTATATTTGGAGTATCATCAGATTCATTTAAATCAGATTTAAATCTTGGAGATATTTGTTTTCCTTTGATTGCTTCTTGACCGAATGGCTTTTTTGATTTGTTGTTTGTTGGTCTAACTTGCTTTCCATCAACTTTTTTGACAAGAATATTTCCAGCAGAAGTTCTTCTTTCTACCTTAGAACCTTTTTTTGTAAGTTCGTTAATTCTAAATTTATCAGTTAATCCCATATTACTTTTCTATGGTAAATGTCAAATCTTTATCTTCAAAGTATTCAATTACACCATCTCTATCTATTTTTATTTCAATATAATAATCTCTGTTATATTCCCAATTTGTCAAATTAAGTTTAAAATAATTTCCATTTGAATCACATGATAATTTTGTGTAATCTCCAAATGGTACTATTACTTCATCTGTAATTCTATCTTTTACTTGATAATAACTTGAATTTGGTAAGTAATAAACATCTGTATAAGCATATTCATTTGCATAAGTTTTAAGTGGGTATTTTTCTCTACCGAAAACTCTAATTTCTGGTTTGCTTCCAACTTTATATCTAGTTTTTAATCTTTTAAAGGTAATATGAATATCATCTGCAGTTAGTGCAGTTAATGAACCTGTTACAAATATAGAATCATCCCAACCAATTCTTACTTTAGGTTGGTATATTGTATTTGTTTCTCTTGAAAAGAATTTTAATTGACCGTAATCTACTGTATCATTTTCTTTACTTGAATCGTGTTTTAATATAAAACCCTCATTTGGTATAGAGCCACCAATCCACGATGATAATGATTGAGATACATCCATTATAATATCAGAAGATTCATCATTAAATACTTGTGATGCAACCGAACCAGTGTACCACATACCACCTTTACCATTATATGAACCTGAACTTTCAAGAGATGCAGAACCAACTAACCAATTAGTTGAAGTTTTTCGTGTGTTCCAAGAAACACCATCTGTTGTAATCGTATCAAATCGTGTACCAATTCCCACATCCCATGATTGAGAAACAGGATAAGCATAGAGTGTATATTCATTTGCAATTTCAGATGATTCACATTCTGTTAAAATCAATTCAGCTGAACTCATAGTCACTTCTCCAGTTGCAATAGATTGAGATAGTGGTGATGTATCAAATTTAATTAATGAACGAGATATATCCTTTAAATTACCATAATAGATTTTAGATATTTCTAATATCTCATCTCTACCAGCATTTTGAGTTGGTTGTTGTAGGTAAATTGTTGAATCTTTTGATGATGTTACGAAATAATACATTATACTACTCTCCCTCTTATATCTTTATTTGGAAACTTAACTTCAAATATTGATGGGTCTAATGATGGATAAACTATTTTACCTTTAGTTGCATCTGATATATTATATGAATTTTGTGAATAGTTTCCTAAACATTTGTTAATGATTTCACATTTTGGTACAGATTGAACTCCCTCTATACCTGCTATTAATAATTCTACTTCAGAAATATTGATTGGCATATTAAATGACCACTTATCAATATTAAAATAATTTCTTAGTTCAAGTTGAACTCGTGTAAGTACTTGTCTTTTATTATATCCGTTGTAAACTTTTATTTCAAATTCAACACCAATGTTAATAATAAATCCATTTAAAATATTAACACCATCGGTTAACATTCTATATTCACTTATATATGTTTTTAAATTTTCTTTAATAGCTCGATTTAATGTTGAAAGTTTTTTATCTGAATTATATCCTAAGACATATAAGTTAATTGCAAATGGATTGTTTTTTTCACTTACGGTTTTCTTTTTACTACCTAAATATTTTACAACTCTGTTTTTAATTTCTTGCTGAGATATATCTGAACCTTTTAGTTGGTCTACCAATCCTACAAATTCTTCTAATGAATCTTTATCTGTAAGGATAGAAGCCGGTGAGTTATTATCTAACTCTCCATCGGGTGCACAATATGCTTTTGCAATTCCACCAAATTTTGCTGGTAGTGATAATGCTCTTACTTGGTAATCTTTACGAGTTACTGCTCTATTCTGTGAGCCAAAGTTAGCTAATGCGTTTTGTTTAATTTCATCAGAGGTATCTGCTCCTTTACCACCAGTTCCAGATTCTTCGTTATCACATGCTATTGAATTTTTACATTGTTGTAGTAAACGTCTTTCTGCTTCTGTTGTAAATGTTTCTCTATCATCTTGAAAAGTTATGTTATCTATTTGTACTAATTCTCCAACACCAACATTAGAACCAACACCACCACCTATAATATAATCAATGGTAAACTCACCAGTTGGTGCTTGTCCATATGATGTTGTTTTCAAAAAGTTTGAAGGGTCAAAAGATGCTCCTAAATTATCAATAGAAGATTTTAATCCTAAACCAACATTTTTAAAACTTGGAATTAATTGTTCATCTGCAGAAGTTGAATTACCTGCACCAAAAACAAGAGTTGTCGTATTATCTGCATTTACTTTTGTTGTAAATCTTCTTGATGTTTTTAAAGTTTTTAAAATACTTGGTACACTATCTTTAAATTGTGCTAAATCTTTATCTGTTGCATCACTTGTTGCGTAGTCAGAAAAAACCATTTCTTGTGCTAGGTAAGGAACATGATACCATTTATTTCCATTGGAATCTCTTACATCTACAATATCTATTATATTATTTTCAACTAAAGGTAGTTTAGAAAATTGAGACGGGGATGAACTAAAGTTATGAGTTATACTTACCAATTGACCTGATATTGCATTTACAAATTTTTTAATTAAATAAAGAGTTGGTTCTCCATCATCATCTGTTCTATAAATTGAAATCTCTCTATCATCCTCAGATGCAAAATCTACCATTTCAGTACTTCTAAATTGTTGTCCTTGAGTTGTGGCAGTTACTGTCATTCCTTCAGGTATTCTTAAATAATATCTATCATCAGGTCTAACTTCAGTTGTACCTGCACCAATGACAGGAACTGTTTGATATACACTTAGTTTAACAATCGCTGGCGAAGTTACTTTTGGTTTATAACCTAAGTATTCAGCTAATGCTATTATGTTTTCTCTATCCTCTGCAGTTGTTATTAATGATTCTTTTAAAGTATCATCTGTATAATAAGAAAGTACATCTCCAATGTATGATGCCATTTCTATAAACATCATACCAGGCGATGCTTCATTAAAATCTGAATAGGTTGTTGGAAAATACGTTTTTGCGTACTCAATTAAATTTTGTCTGAATTGGGTAAAATCTTTATTAAGATACTTAATTTTCCTACCACCGTTTGGATTTCTATCTATACTATTTAATGCCATGTTTTATTATCCCTCAACTAAAAATGTTATTTCTTGCGGCTCATATACATTACCAACTGTAAATTGAACTTTCATTTCTGCAATGTATCTATCTTTCATTTCATCAGTCATATTTACATCTATTGTATCTATGTTTATATATGGTAACCAAAAGTTTACACTATTTGTTATATTTTCTTGTAATCGTGTTTCAAGTTCATCTGTTGCTTGGTCAAATAATAACTCATGAATACCAGAACCAAAATTTGGTTGAAATAATCTTTCTCCCTTTCTTGTTAAAAGTAAATTTCTTAAATTACTTTTTGCCTGTTCAAATGAACTAAATGCTTGAGAAAAATAACCTGAATTACCGCGTTGTACAGGTAATGTAATCCCATATGCCTGATTTGAAAACTCCTCAGTATCGGTTACTACTTTTTTATCAAGAATATAAGCCATTATTCACTCCCTATCTAGTTTTAAATTTTTTTACAAGTTCAGAATTATCTCTATTTAATATTTTATCAAGACCAGGTAATCCTGTCTTAACTCCAAGTCCTGTTTTATTTGGTTTTGTTGCAACATCACCATATCCCATCTTGTGTGCCATCTGAGTTTTTAATCCACTAACACCAGCTCCTGCTCCTTGAGAAGTAAATGATACTGTTTTATCCATACTCTCTTGTATTGGTTCTTGTGGTGGTAAGTTATCTAATACCGATGCACCACTTCCTGGACCACTACTTCTTTGTTCTTTTGTAAAAGGAGTTGTCATATTTAAAACCTCGTTTATAGATTTGTTTTTAGAATATGTTTTCTTTTGTGTTGCTCTCTCTTGTTCTAACGCAAGTTCTACTTGTTCAAAAGGGTCTATGCCTTCAGTAACGACTTGCGTAGAGGGAGGAGCAACACCCCCCTTCACCTCTTTTAATCTTTTATTTACTTCCTCTGCCAATATCTTTGGAAAAGTTTTTGATAAAAATCTTTCTTGTTGTTTGGCAGTTTCTACCTCAACAAGAGTTTTTATTACTTTTATTAATTGTTTGTTGTTCATTTTGATTATGTTTATCTTAATATAAATATATTACTATTAATTTTCTGGTTACATACACTCGGGTGGGTTTACAAAACCTATAATATTTCCCTTACTCCATTTGGCTACTTTTCGATAACATCCACCACCATTATCAGCAAAAGCTGCTCCACCACTTGTGTTTCCTTCTATGGTTCCAACACCAATACCTGGAATAATACTTTCTACAATACCAATGTGAACCGCTCCTGGCTTTCTCCCACCTCTATATAAAATAGCAGCACCCTCTTTTGGTATTGAAGAAAAATAACCGTTTTCTTTACCCCACTCTAACCAACGATTACATAAGGCAGGACCTCCTGTTGAACTATAAGTAGGTAATTGTAATCCCGCATCTTTCCACCATTGACTCGTTGCACCTGCACACCAAAAATATCCTTTACCAGTTCTTGCAACATTTCCTTCATTATCTAACCCGGTCGTGTTTACCATTTCATCAATTCTACCAGAAGCATTTCTTTGTTCTCCTTTACCAAACCCACCATAGTTTCTGTTTTTATATTCACATATTCCTATATCACCTCTTGCAATTTCTACAACCCTTCTTCCACTTTCACATTTAAACTCTTCTGGTTTTAGTTCATCAATTTGTTTAAGTTCTTCTTCAGAATAATAAACAGGAGTAGAATCGTGTTTTCCAGTTGATATTATTTCTGTAGCTCTTGATACATACTCTTCTGCTGATTGTTTTGCTTGTGCTGATTGTGTAGTATCGTTTATAATATTTTCTGCATCTTGTTTTCCTTCTGTAAATTGTGCAATTTCTTTTTCAGTTAAAGTATCTGATGTATCGGTAACTTGTGAGTTTATTATTTCCTCAACTACTTGTATTAAATTTACAGGTGATTTGGTTGAAGGTGGAATTGTATAACCTTGTGCAAATAAAAAGCCAGGAGCCGGTGGTATAGCGGGACCAGGGTACATTGATAATGTGAAATAAATAAAATTTAAACTTGGTAAATGTATTAACATACCATTTATAAGGTTATCTAAAAATACATCACTATCATCAGTTGGGAAAATTGGACCAATTGGTTTCCAAGTTCCCGGTGAACTACAAAATGCATATACTGTATATAAGTTTCTTATTGCTCCAAATGCAGGCATTAGTGGTGGTACACCTGAAGATAATTGACAACCTGTCCAATAACCTGCTACTGCCTTTCCAATCTCATCTATAAAATTATGGTTACCTTCTTGTTTACCTAATGCATTTAAACATGCAACAGTTATTAACGAGTTCATTAATTTAGTATTACCTTTACTTACTTTAACTCCATTAATTGTTTGAAATCCACCTTTAACTGCTAAGTCATATTCCTCTGTTAACTTATCAGCGAAATCTTGATATGATTCTGCATTACCAGTAGCTAGTTTATCTGGCGTTTGCATCCATAAACTCATGTTTGTTTTGAATACTTGGAACGACATTGGTTATTCTGTATAGTTTTTTTCAGATAAGAAGTTTTCTAATCTATCACTTAAGTTTTGAAAATCGGTTCTATTATTTGGTCCTAACGCAGTTGGACCAGCTGGAGTAGAAAAAATTTGTTTATTTATTAACTCAATCATTTCTTGAAGTAATTCTAATAAAGTGGCTCCTTTAACAATTGGTTCTTCTTGGTTTAATGTGTTTAAATAAACCAATCCACTGTCATCTCCTAATAATTTTATATCATCTCCATTACTTTTTACTATAACATCACCACCAAAATTTAAAAGTGCACCACCTCCACCTTTTTCATCTTCATTTGCAGATGGATTAAAATTATCGATAGTAAATAACCCATCAGAAATAAATCCATAATTTCCTTTAGATAAAAATATCATTTCTCCTTCTTGTGAGGCAAGTGTTATTCTTGAACTTTTAATAAAGATATTATCACCAGTAAGTTCGGCAGGATATGTAGTTTCTTCAAATTCTCCACCATCAGTATATCCCCCACCAAATGAAAGTACTTCACTATTTAAAAAATCTTTTGAATATGGTAGTTTCTGTTCATTACTTGATAAAGCAATTATTGAACCATCATCTTTAAAATCTTCTAGTATTGGAGTTTTTTCTTTTAAATCTGCTGGAGTTGCCTGTCTGTTTCTAATTATTATGGTTGGTGAAAACTCTTCAGTTCCATTATAGTATCCAGCAAATCGTATTGATTGGCCAAATCTTGACTGTATTAATTTATCACCATCAAAGGCTTTTAGTGGATTTATTTGTTCTGGTTTTATGAACTCATTTTTTGGTCGTTGTTCTTCTGAACTTGCTTTATCAGAAGTTGGGGTACCTGTGGAAGATACTTCTTTATATTTTGTTGATTGGTCAGAATCATCTTTGTAAGTAATTGGATTGTTTACCAATATTGCATTTGGGTCAAAGTTTGCTAAATTTAAATTGAATGATGCAATACGTTTATAACATTCTCTACCTTGTATTTTGATTAATTGAACTCGTTCATTTTTTACTGGTAAATCTAAATCAGTATAACTATGAGGGGGAACCCATTGACCAGAGGTTGGTGTTGATGTAACATCACCATCTTTTCTAATTTTTGCGTAATATAAAAAATTGACTGTACGTTCATCAACTCCTTCTTTTTGAAGTTCTTTTTGAATTTCTTGAATGTATGGATGCGTTTCATTGTAAATTACATCTATCACCAAGCCAGTAGACGATGCAACTGTTTGTGGTGCCCTTCCACTTAAACTACTCTTTGCCGATGATGCAACTGCTCCTCTACGCATTACTTACCTTTTGTTTTAATTCTTCAACTTCGTTAGTTAAATCATCAACTTTTACTTTTTCAGTTTCTACTTCGTAAACAGTATCTTCTAGTTGTTGTAGTAATTGTTCTTTTTCTTTATCAGAAAGAAAACCCATATCTCCATCTGATTTATCTTTTGATGCGACCATTCTTTGTGCGATTGCTGCCATCTTAAGAAGTGATTCATCATTACGAACTGAGGTGTCTACCAAATCTTTTATGATTGGACCAATTACTGCCATATCACCAGAATGTCTAATTACTTTTTTCATTTCAGCAATTAGTTCTGATATTTTTTGTTTCTTGTTTTTTTGATTTTCGTAAATATCTTCAAACAATCCACTTAAATTTTTTCCAGGAAATAATTCAAATTTTGTACTCATGATTATACCATATTAGTTGTATATAAATATAGTAAACGAAAAAACCTCACTTTTTAGGGCGAGGTTTAATCTTTAACGCGTTGTAAGAATTACTTCTAATCCTTACTTTTTAATAATGTGATAAAGTACAAAAGCACCTACAAGTCCTAACAGACCTTCAGCACTCAAACTTCCTAGAATAGCCATAATGTTATCAACTACTGATACTTCTGGCCAGAAAGGGATGTCTGCACCTTTGAATAGTACTTCAAATACTACTCCTAAGGCGATTATGCTAATACCAATCTTTGTTAATTCGTCAGCCCAAGAGCCTATTTTTTTCAAAAATTCCATATTGTTTTTCCTTTTGTTTTAATTAAATGTGAATAACTTTTCCATCTTGCAAAACTAAGGGATATCCACAAATAACTATGGGGTGTATTATAAAAAAAAATTGAATATATATTAAAACCCCAATTAAAGAAGTATATTAAGGGTTTATATATTTATATATAAGAAAGTGAATGATTATTTACTAAATTTATTCCACAAATCAATCGCTTTAGATGTGATTGATTCTACTCCTTTACCAACTTTTTTTGAGATTTGTTTGGCCAAAGGTTTTGGTAATACTTTTTCTAATTGTTTTTTTGTTTTTGATTTAACAACTAAACCACTTCCCTTTTCAATTATTTTTTCTTTAAGTTTTCCCATGCTCCTCGTTTCACTAATTCTTTTCTGATTAGTTCTTTTTTTCTTTTATATGAATCTGAATTGTAAAGTTTTTTCAATTCTTCAGTTGATGTACTTGAAACTGTATAATGTTTTGTAAAGAATTTATTAGTCATCTTATTGTTGACTTTGATATATTCTTTTGTACTTGGTTTTAATTTCGCAGGCATTGTATTTTTATATTCTCACTTTATTTATGTTACTTGTCTAACCACTTAAAAAGTCTATTCATTATGAACCAAAATAAAACAAATATTCCGATTACTTTAAGTAGAGTTATAAGGTCAAACATTTACCTATAAATATAGAAATATATATCTAAAGTATTTTTTTCCTAACTATGTAATTACCAAGTACAAGAGTATCCATTTCACAATTAAGAAATGTCTTTATCGCATCTTCTGGTGTTAATACCATTGTTTGGTCTTTCAAGTTAAATGAAGTGTTTATAACGATAGGGTAATCGTTTTTAATGTGTAAAGATTCTAATAAAGAATATATGTATCTGTTTTGAGATTTATTTAAAGTTTGAATTCTTGCAGAATTATCTATATGAGTTATAGCAGGTAGATTTTTTGAGTGTTCTTCGTTTACCTTTACTACTTGATTCATATAAGGAACTAAATCAGTATAGTCAAAATACGTTGATGATAGTGATTCCTTTACAATAGGAGCAAATGGTCTAAATCCTTCTCTCTTTTTAATCATCATATTTAAACGAGATTTCATCTGAGGGTCTCTTGGGTTTGCTAATATAGAACGATTACCCAATGCTCTTGCACCAAACTCACTTCTACCTTGAAACCACCCTATAACATTACCATCAACTATTTCATCTGAAATGATATCAATGATTTGTTCATATAATTTTCTTTCATACCAAACATCCTTATCATATTTTTCTAAGCTTCTTAATATATCTTCTTTTGTATAAAATGGGCCCAAGAAAGGATTTGTATTATTTTTTCTTTCAGTATTTTTTTCTACGTTATACCATTGGTTTAAAGCACATCCAATAGCAGAACCCGCATCTGATGGAGCTGGTGGAATGTATAGATTTTTAAATTTTGTTCTTTTTAATATCTTACCATTTGCAGTTCCATTATATGCACAACCCCCACTTAAACATAAGTTGTCAGATTTTGTTTTATTATGTAATTCATTTAATAATCTAAAAAATAGTTTTTCGTAATTATATTGTAATGATGCTGCTAAATCTTTATGATATTGCTCTAATGGTTCATCTGGTAATCTGTTTGGAAATCCAAATACCTGTCCTAACTTTTCATTGAACATATGTGTATCAGAATAATCATATGTAAAATATTCCATATTAAGTTCAAACTCACCTTCACTTGTTTCTGTATATAATTTTTGAAATACTTTATTATATTTTTTACACTCTCCATATGGTGCCAAACCCATTACTTTATACTCACCCTCATTTGGTTTGAATCCAAGAAAGGCAGTAATAGTTGAATATAACATTCCTAATGAATGAGGAAAACTTAATCCACTAATTTTTTTAATGTCAGTATTACCGATTGCAAGTGATGTAGTTTCCCATTCACCTACACCATCAACTGATAATAAAGCTGATTCGGTAAATGGTGATGTGTAATATGAATATGCTAAATGTGATAAGTGATGGTCATGAAAAATCAATTTAGTATTTTTACCTTTAAGATTTTCTAATTGAGTTAATATTTTTTTATAACTCTTTTTATTATTGGAAATTATATTTTTTCTTTTAAAAAAGTTTTTCCAACCACCTCGTTTAGTTGTTTGTTGAATTCTATCTAATTTTAAATCGGGATTTTCATAAAAACAAATTGAATCCAAATCATCATTAGATATTTTAAATTTTTTAAAAATAGAATTTATTGCCTGTGTTGGAAAAGAAAAGTCGTGTTTTATACCTGTAAATCTTTCTTCTTCACAAGCATATAAAACATCTCCATTATGAACTAAAGATACTGCACTATCGTGGTAACCACAACTTATTCCTAAAATGTAACCTGTTTTCATTTTTATAAATATTCATTATCTAAAAATGGATTTTCTTCTTCTTCGGTTTGTTTCCAAAATTGTTTAGGTTTAGTAGCCATCAATTCACCATATTCTAAATAATCATTTAATAATTTCTTTTGATGTTTTTTCATCACATTAACTACTTTTGTAATATAATGTGTTTTACAATCAGTCATCTCTCTTATAAGAAGATATAAATGTTTTTTGTTAAAGTTTTCTATATGTTCACTTCTTCTAAATAATTCTAATATTGCATCTGCAATTTGTAAATCTCTTTTTCTTGTAAAAACTACATTTAAATTATCATCCCAATATTTTAACATTATTTTTTTAAATTCTTTGAACTCATCATTTTCTTCTGATGCATAAAAATCATTTTGAGGATTCCAAGTTTCAGGCATTGCTGATAATAAAGAATTTTGTTTCCATCTTTTGTAGTTACCATTATTTTTTAGAATCATATGATTTTTTGCAATAATAGTAAAATAAGAAAAAGCTCTACCCTTGCCTTCTTGAAACATATGCATCTTTTCTACCATTACAGAAACTACTTCTGTTTGTACATCTTTTTTTGGTACATCAAAATATGAAAACTTAAATGTATTCATAACATTTTCTGCAAGTTTTTCAAAAGGAAACTTTATTCTAGTTTCATATATCTTAGACCTTTCTTCAGGGTCAGCAGAATTGTTATATTCTATAATTGCTTCTTGTGCAGGTGTACCGAAGTACATTTTAGATTTTTTTCTTCTTTTTCTTGGCATATTATATTTCGTTATTAAGTTCTTCTACAATTTTTTTTATCTCACTAAAAGAAACTCCAACTTCATCATCTTTTTCAAATGCTTGTTTATTATCTAATCTTCTCATATTCTCAAGAGAAATTTCTATTTTATTTCGTACAGAAGTGATTGTTTCAATAAGTCTATCTTCAAGTTGTTCGTTTTGTTTTAATAAGTTTCTAACACCTATTAACAAGATAATATTGAGTATTGCAGAAACTCCTATAACAATATTATAGGTAGTAAGTAATTCTATCATGTTATTCTAAATTTAATTTATATCCACTAAAGTTGATTAGATACGAAGTAAGTTTTGTACCATTACCATCTTTAAATTGTTTTCCTTTTTTAAAGTATCTTTTTACATTACCAGGTCCTGCAAGATGTGCAGCTGCTAATATACCACTTTCTGTGATTTTTGTTCCATCAACAATAACACCTGAGTATTGGTTAATATAAGATTGTAAAATCTTTTTATTGTGTGAAAGTAAATCTAACATTGCCATTTCTTGTATATGTGGTGAGTTTAAGAATTCTTTTTTTGATATATCGTAACCAAGATTCTTTAATGTTCTTTTACCAAATTGGTATTTTCCCATATATCCCCAACCATTAACTACATCGTATCTGTTTGAGGATTCTCTCATTCCTACTGCATTTAAAAACATTTCAGTTTCATTTATCTCAATAGATATGGGTTCTAATTTAATTTCAATGGGTTGAATTGGTCTACTTTCTAGTTCTGTTACTGGTTGAACTTTTGGTATTATATAGTTAGTAGTAAAACCAACTAAACTAATTGTTGCAATCATTGATATGATTACTGTTAATATTTGTTTTTTCATAAGGTTATCCCTTAACTAATTTACTATGTAAATATACGAAAAATATTTCATATATCCAAGTCTTTTTAGGTTTTTTTTAACAATCTCCAACAGGACCATAATACATCCCTTCTACAACTTCTTCTTCTACTTCTAAGGTATGTTCTTTTTCAAAACTTTCTAATATATCATTTGTTTTTTTAAGATTAGCATCTAATCTACTTTCTAGTTCTTCTTCTGAAACAATGCCACTATCTAGTATAACATCCATTAAAGTTTGGATAAGTATATTTTGATTTAACAATCTATCGTTAAGTTTTTTTATTTGTATTCTTTGTAATGTTAAGCTCATCTAGTAATTCTTTCAATTTATTTTTATCTTCATTTCCATAAACCAAATCACCAAAAGCATTTTTGATTGATTTATTACCATAACCCATAGCTGATGCCATCCTTACACAGATAACTTTATATTCGTTTATATCCATATCATCGGGTACATCGAATTCAATTTTACTTGCTTCTCTACTACTATCAATAAAGTCTTTGTCTGTATAGTTAAATATAAGTTTTCCCATTTTTAAATTAAATTATAAGATTTCAGCTCCACTTAAAAGAAGTGGTTGTGCTTTTTTGTATTTCATAAATTCAGTAGAACCATCTGATAATTTTACCATTACTCTTTCGTTTCTACCATACTTTTTTTCTCTTCGTATTGTTGTTGTATATCTTCTTGAAGAATCTGTTATAAGAATTCCATTAAGATGGTCTATCTCATGTTGAGCACATACACATTCTAATAATCCTTCATCAGAATAAAATTCTTCTGAATCTTTCCAAGTTTCTCCTTCTTTTTTATCAGATGAAAATATAACTGTTCCTAAATTATCACATTCTACTGTAAATGATTTATGTCTTAATGTTTGAACAGGTTTTTTCATTGTTTTATCTAATGATAAACATTGCTCAAGATATACAACTGTTTCTTTTGAAGCTTCTGTAACTATTGGATTAACCAATACCAATGGTTCTTTTACATTTATTATACATACTCTATCTGTTAAACCTATTTGATTTGCAGATAATCCTAATCCGCCATGTTTTTCAAGTTCTGTTAAAAGAGTTTTTGATACTTTATCAACTTCTTCCTTTGTCATTGGTTTTGGAAGAATTTGTTTTTTTAATTGTATTGAGTCTTTAATTAGTTTCATCAAATATATTTAATTGGTTTGTTAATTTTCTATCTGAAATTGGTTCTCCCCAACCTCTAACATAGATTGTTCTACCACCATCAGGTGATTCGAATATTTTTGCATCTTTCATTTTCTCAGAAAGTTTATCTTGGAATTTTCTTCCCTCAAGATATAGTTCTCTTACTTTTTTTCCAAGCTCCATATCATTAGGGTAATCGTTTACTAATTGTTCTATGTTCATTTTATTCTGCTATATTTAAATATTTTTCTAATAACCAAGATGATGATTGAATCTTCTTACCCAATCCCCATACTGATTCTATTCCGTATGAATTACACACATCATTCTCTGGTGTAGTTGTTTCTGTTCTATCTCCACCATTACCAAATGCCATTACACCTTTTGGTAAATCACCATTTTGATTTACAAACTTTTTTCTTGCATGGTCAATGAAATCAATTGCTGTATCATCTCCATGTATAAGTGGATTCATTACATAAACATAATCCACATCTCTTAATGATTCCATTATAAACTTTCGTTCACCTTCTTTCATAAAAGATTTACCTTTTTTTCTTCTTAACCAACTATCGTTGTTAAGTCCTATCCAAACTTCATCTGCTAACTTCTTAGCGTTTTGGATACATTCGATATGACCCTTATGTACAGGGTCAAATCCACCACTAATTAATATTACTTTATATTTTTTACTCATCTTAAGCTATTTGTTATACAAATATACGAATTATTTTTTACAATTCCTAATTTATTTCCAATTAAATCCTGCACCCATATGTCCAAACGCTGCTGAATCACCAAATATTGGGTTTCTGAGTTCTAAGAAATCAATTATTCCTTTAGGTGATAAATCATATCCCTTGATAAATTCGTGTTCTCCATCAACGATTGCAGTTGCTTGAAGTGGTTGGTCATATCCAATTGCATAAGCAAGTTGAACCATCACTTCTTGTACCTCTGGTCTTTGTTCTAAAATATCTACAGCAATTCTTCTTCCCATATAAGCTGCACTTCTATCAACCTTAGTAGAATCTTTACCACTAAATGCACCACCACCAAGTGGAACTCTTGGGCCATAATTATCAACTGCTAACTTTCTACCAGTTAACCCAGCATCAGCAGTAAATCCACCAATGTTCCAATCACCTGCAGGATTACAATGTAATGCCTCGATAAAGTATTCAGGATAATCTTCAAAGTATTCCATTACTAATTGTTGTAACTTATCTGCTGGTGCGTTCTGAAATGAACATACAACTCTAAGTGAGTTACCATTCATAGTAACTTGAGTTTTACCATCGTAAGGATATTTACTAAATACGTGCTTATTAAGTTCTCTTGATAAGAAATATTCTTGTGGTAAAAATTGTTTATTATCTCTACAAGCATAACCAATCATAATTCCTTGGTCTCCTGCTCCACCAGTATCAACTCCA
>Ga0181389_1000468_pt1 | contig 16523 bp, 10 predicted proteins | sample 12SPOviralmetaG_FD_130121 | JGI IMG/M metagenome (GOLD analysis project Ga0181389, IMG submission 130121) | Marine viral communities from the oligotrophic San Pedro Time Series (SPOT) site, San Pedro Channel, CA, USA - 12 SPOT_SRF_2010-06-29 | ecosystem: Environmental > Aquatic > Marine > Strait...
ACAATACAAATACCATAGATATCGGAAAAACATGTTGTATAATCATTTGGAAAAATATTACTAAATAAACCTTAAATAAACCTTAAATAAACCGATAAATTCTATTTCTTTTTCTTTTTGAACTGTACAACTCGTTTGAATTCACTCTTACTACTTATGCTGAAGTTCTTTCCGAACTCAAACTTACATCCAGATTTTAGTAAATCGTATTCAATCTTCTCACCATCATACATTTTCTTGTATGTGTTCATAGGATTTACATCAACCGCCCTAATAGAATTACCAGGAATACCTTTTAATCTAATATGATATTGTTCGCTTCTTGTAATACCATCGTTAATTGTCTCAATCCTATCAATATATGATTTCTTGCCGAGAAAATAACTTTCAACAGAAACAGGTAGTTTGCCTTTATCACAATCAAAATCGAAATCACAATGAAACTGGCCCATCTTCTTACCCTCAAGTTCTTTATTATATTCTTTCCGGTATAAATCAATCAACGTAACTACCTGATTTTCTAATATATGCATACTATCGGTATCTTGATAATAAATCTCTAGATTATTATCCTCGGCTAAACATATAACTTCATTCATTATCCTCTTACTCATAGACAAAATCGCACATCCTACATGTGGTCTTGAAAAGTGATCATTGATTGGCTTTATACTTTTAACTATCCATTTATCTCCACCAATACAAGTACAATATTTTACAAAGTTATGATTTCTATAAACATAATCATCACACCTCTCTTTACCGAAAATAATTTTAGTCTGGGTGTCAATCGGTTTCATGATAGTTTTTCCATACACAGCATTCATCAACAATTTGTAGATAGCCTGAATTGGATTTCCCTCTTTCTTCTTTTCTAATCTTTTACTGAATAAGAATTCTATCTTATTTTTAATTCCAACGTTAAACCCTTCATCGAAATAATAACCCCTTAAAATATTAAAATCATCTGTACACATCCCATGAAATTTCATTACATCTTCAAGTGTGGTCTTATCGACAACAAGCTTCTGGCCTTTTAATTTATTTGTAAACTGCCTAATCCCCTTATCATCTTTTATAGATAGAAGTGGGAAGTGACGTTTGACTCGAACATCACGTTTAAATTCAACCTCTATGAAATATCCGTCGTATTTCTGTATATCTGCGAATGATTTTGTTTTGAGAACTTTAGGGCTTCCCTTCAAAAATCCCTTCATTCTAAACATAGCACTCGGATATAGAGAAACAGCATCAAAATCTTGAAGTCGTTCTTTAACATGATACATTTCATTATCTCGTGTCATACATCTTCCACCAACCAACGCCTCCTGTATGAAAGCTCTTGGATTTCCACTTAGCTCCATCACGTCGTTGTAGCAGCCTTCGTCAATTAGGAAATTATCAGCAATCGATGGTAAGCTAATATACTCGTTTGTATCCAATTTAGTGATCTCTTTTATCCATCCACGAAATGTTAGGTATCCTTCCATGAGTATCTCACAATCTCGCATACAGTAATAATCCATATATTTCATGTGTTTGAAATATCCTTCTTTACTACCTTCACATTTTTGCTCTTTAATATTTAATATAAATTGCTTAATCATTTTATCAAGTTCTTCATCACTTTTCATAGAATTTTCCTTCTTAATTATTCTGATAGCTTTACTTATTTTGAATTCATTATTCTTAATACTTTCCTGTGTGTAAATGCCATAACCCATCACTTCTTTTTCTCCCTTTACCTTAAACATCTTTGGGAATTTCTTTAACGGTGCTGGTATAACAAAAGCTGTGTCTTTGAAATATAACTTTACCTTCTCATCTTTACTTTTATTGAAAATAGCTTTTACATCCATAATTTTGTTACCCTTGTCGATATAATCAATGATAGACAATCGTGTTGAATCAGCAATTAGTCGAAAATCATACCCTAAATTGTGCGCCATCAACAAACTATCAGTGTTAATTGAGTATAGAAAATCATCAGCATTTGTAAATTTTTTCTTCCTGATAAGTTTTCCATTATTATCACAATAGACAGCATGAATCAAAAATGGTATATGTCTATCACCTTCAGTCGTAGTTTCGCAGTCGAAGAAAACCATAGGTAGTTTGGTTTTATCAACATTAAATTTAGAACCTTTCTTTGAGCCTTTCTTCTTCATGTTTTTAGATTTAGTTTCTCGGATGGAATGTTTACTGTATTCTAAAGTATCAACGGTTCTCACCAAATCATAAAATTGAGTCTTGTAGATATCATCTGTCATTAATATTTCTTTCAAATAATCTTTCTTACTGTTTAATAGAAATTTAACCATTGTCAAACTATCAATGTATCTACTTTTATCACGAGCATCCTTGCGGAAAAACTCATTCCATCTTTTCTTCATTTTAAGATCCTTGTAGTTTTTCAAAGCATATGCGGTGATATTTATTTTTTCATTAATAAAGTAATGGTTGTCAACTAAACCTAGATAAAATTTCCTTTCACTATCTTTATCTCCGTATGTTATTGTTTTGCTTTTAGATGTATCTGCAGAATTCGGATCAAATGCGTTTACTCTTATGAAAATATTGAATTTCTTGCAAATTTCTTTAACCTTTGCAAGTGGAATATTTCTGTTGTTAACAATCAGCTTGAGCTCATTTATCTCAGAGTCGGTTAATAGTTTATGTGCGTTTAAACTTTGTATTAGACAATATTCAATCAAATTATTTTTGTTAAATTTATTATATATTCCATATCTTTCTAACTTCAAGAATTTGCTCAAAAATTTATCTTTAATATAATATTTGAAGAAAGCTCCTTGACGTCTCTTGTTCTTCTTTTTCTTTGGTTTATAAGATCTGAATGTAACTGTGTCCACATTTAATTTTATCTTTTCTACGAACTCAACATCACTTTCGGTAATACCAGCGACATTTCTGTACGCGAATTGATTATTTAAAATATCATGAATACGACTAAGATTTTCCGTAGATAATGTATAGATAACATCACCAATAGAAATTGTAATTTTTCGTCTATTGGTTGGTTTGAAATATTTTTTCATCTTCCTCCAAAAATATTCTTTGGAAAGAGCCTCATTAAATTGAATAGTTTCTACAGCATTCCCACTATACAATTTTTGAACAAGATTTTTAACAAGATTACGTCTGGTTCTTGTATATGCCTCCTTCCATGCTTGTGTATTCCCGCGCGGAAATTTAAGATCTAAGAAATTCTTTTTACCAGTAAGTAGTTTATAATTTCGGTAATATTGAAGTCTTGACATTTATATAATATGAAAATATTTTATTTTTAAGCATATAAACTTATTGGTCCTTTTTATTAGTAAAATACTATATTAATAAAAAATATTGTATAACATTTTTTAAAATTAGAACTATTAAATAGAGAAACAAGCAACTGTGTCTTTCTTATGTTTATTGTGCAGTATTCTTTTTATCTTCATTCTTTGATATTTTTCCCTTGTTTTATTCTTCCTACCAGTTTTAAGTCTATGTTCTTTAATGCAATTGTAAATAAATGTACTTGAGATATTGAAATCTTCAACGATTTCTTTAACATTTTTGTAAGATTTTTCAAACATAATATTTTCTTTTGCATCATCATAATATACAGAGATTATCCATGTTGCACTTTTCATTATATATATATGATTATATTTTTTGTTTTAAATCGTTTATACTAATAAGAATAAAAATAAAATTGTCGAAAATATATATTTATGTGTTTTCAACCCATCAACTTGATAATTAAAATAATCTATTCAACTAATATATGAAGTTTGATAGATTCGAAAAAGCAACACGAAAGAATAAGAAATACAAAGCTATTCTTAAGGATAAAGATGGAAATGAAAAATCTGTACATTTTGGAAGTACATCATACGAACAATATAAAGATACAACTGGTTTAGGAATCTGGTCACATAAAGACCATAACGATGAAAAAAGACGTTCCAATTTTAGATCAAGAATGGGTAAGGCAGCAAAGAAGAAATACTCTCCAGCTTTTTTTTCTTATCATTATCTTTGGTAAAATCATTCACCAAACGTAAACAGTGTTTGATAATTACCACCCACTTTTTTCTGTATAAGAAGTTTCTCACCTACTTCGATAAGTTTAAATTTAGAACCAATATGAAATTCCTGGCATTTAATCGGAGCCTTAAAATCGAAATCGTTACTGGTATGTAATTCTACAGATCCGTTACGATGATTCGAGTGATGTTGAAAGAAAACTCTATCCCCTCTTATTGATTTTGAACTGTAGCCGGAGCTTGACATATATATTATATACACCTAAAATATCTTTTCAAATTAATATCTAATATATCAATTTGATTAAAAAATTATTTACAAGGAGAGGGACACAGCAACCTTACCTGACGCTCCAGAGATCGAGACAATATTAATGTACTCGTGAACAGCGTTAACCTGGTAGGTTTCTCCAACTGTCAATCCACTAAGATACACTTTAGCGGACCAGTCTGAGACATTCTTGCCACTGACACCTCCAGAGAAGCGATTACTTTCGCCACCGGCAACATTCCACCAGTGAGAGTACAAATTTTGAGTGTTACTGTCATTTCCGTCACTTCTTGCAAAAACCCCGTAGGAGCCTCCATAAAAGAGAGCATTTTCCATGACCTCTTCTACTCCAGTACTTGACCAAACCAATCTACCGGACATGTAGTATTCAATCTTATCTATACTTTTGAAATCACCTATGTTAAGTGCATCTTGTTCAGCGGTTGTGGCATCAGATTTCGCGCCGCTTTGATGACATTCGATTAGTGTTCTGGTTACAACATTTGGGCAGTTGAAATTTAAGGTTAGTTCGTGAGAAGTTGCTGTAGCAGTTACAGTGGTAGGAGCTTCCTTATATGAGGATTGAGACTTCATGGACAACGGTCTAGAAATATCAAATTGCATATCTTCATATTTTCTCAAATCTGATTCATTCAAGTTAAGATAGTAACAAATTAACTCAGTATTTGAAGTATCGATTGTTGCTGAGGTGGCTGCTTCCGTGAATACATCGGCTTTAGCAGCCAAAGAAACAGAACATGTGATCTCCTCAAGAAAACTTAAGTCTAGACAACCGCCAAGTCCACTCTTCATAGGAGCAAATAACAAAGGAACGTAGAGTGATATAGGAGCTGAGGAATCCATATCAATGGGTTCGTCATCTTGCGCAGCGTTCATAATCGCTTGCTTAGCACCTAAAGGCATTTCAAAAACAGAAGCCAGATTTGCGTGACTGTGGAGCTGGCAAATTTCTCGGGAGTGACTATTGAGTGTGGATCTATCGACAAGCATATGTCCGAAATTCGGGCATCGTTTTGCTGTTGCGTCAGAATTAGTGAATGCAACCTTCAAAACAAGGCCGGTCAAGATTCCGAACCTGTTAAGTTTAAAGTCGTTTGTTTTACCGAATGCGAAACTGCTATTGCATTTAACAGACACTTTCTGTCTTGACATTAAAGGTAGTGAAGCGTTAAGATTATAAACCATCTGGTCTAATGACGCGTCTTGCTGTAGTACATTTATACATGGTGAAGAAGAAGCTGATAAAAGCTGGATATCCATATATTATTATAAACTATAATTATTTTTTATTCAAATATTTTCGGCGTCTTCGAAGTTACCCATCGGTGGCGCTGTTTGAAAATCAAATTCATCAATATCTTGTATATCTTGTTCCCTTGACCTAACTAAATTAGCCAGCCTTATAATTTCTTCATCTGATATCATCAATTTTTCTTTTTCAAATTTTTGCATGAATGTCATTAACTGACCTACCGATGAATCCTTAATCTTTTTCAGTACAGGTGACACAGCGTTTGTAATACCTTTAAAAATATTACTGGGAATGCTAGTGTCAGGGTCATTTGGATTAAGACCTAATCTATGCCTCCATACGTTATACATAATCGCGCCTAAAGCACCGTAATAACCAACTGCAGCAACAACACTTGCCTTTCTACCGATTCCCATACCTAAATCTTTCTTTTGCTTATATTTTATATTATGCTTATCCTGCACCAGTAACTTCTTATATTGCTCAACTTTATGAAAAACTTGACTGTCTTGTGATGAAGCAGTGGCTTGAAGCCAACTAAGAGGATCTACCCTTTTATCCCCAACCATGTCATCTAATTTATTCAGGTTATCATAGTCTAGCCACCCAAGTTTTTCGGTAGGATCTGAAGAGCTTCTGATAATTATATTGTTACCAGTTGGATAAAAATAAGGATTAGCCTGGTTAACAAGCCTCATTGTATCATATTCATTGTAATAATTTATAATATCAACACCAGTCATTTCACCATTAAAGCGACCAGCTGACTCTTTCGTTCTGAAGTTTATACCACCATATGTTCTATATTTAATGTTATCTTTATCATTACCATGAGCAATAACAGTTTCCAAAAATTGGTTAGCAAATGCTGCACCTCTTGAGTGACCAATTATATTTATTTTTGTTTTCTTATTCGTTCGTGAATCAAGTAGAAGTTTCAAGTCATCTTCATGATCTTTATAAGTGTCAGTTAACCCCTTATGATTTTCTTCAGAATCACCAAAATACTCTCCCGCTTTTCGATAAACACTTAATTCATTTTTTGAGACATCGACAAACGGGATGTTAAATTTTTGGAATAGTTCAAACATACCGTAACCAAGCATAGAAGCACCAGTTTTAATATTACTCATCCAATCACTCTTTGTTTGACTCCCTTTAAATATAACTATTAACTCGTTTGTATCTTCATTTTTCACACTAACATAGTCACGGTTATCAGATGGTTCGAAATCAAATTTTAATTCATCTTTACCCCATTCAGGTACCATTTCATTGAATTTTTGAATATATTCTTCTTGTTCAATAACATAATTATTGTTAGTGAATTCTAATATCCCAGCTGATTGCCAATCCTCAAGTTTTCCTGATTCGAACTGAAATACATTAGGTGCATCTGAAAAATCTTCAATGTCATCCATAATCATACATATCTGATCTGGTTGTTTTTCTTCATCAAACCCATTTTCAATAATCCCATCAACATTATTCATCAATGCTTCAAACGGATTAGGGAAACATTTATCATAAAAGCTATCTAACTCCTCCTTACTCGAACCGATAACATAATTTCCATCTTCGTCTTCATGTATTCCTGTTAATAATTCTTTACCCATTGTTTCATTGATTGACTTAACACGTTCCTCAGCTTCCTTTGGGTCCAAGAATGGTGTTTCTTCATCAGCATAAGGTACAAATTGCTTCACTTCTTCTTCAACAATAGTATCGTAAACGTTAGTCTGTTTTCCATATAATACAATTCCTTTAATGTTGTTACCAAACCCATATAAATTAACATCAACTTTCTCTTCAGGTATTAGCCCTATTACTTCTGGATGTAATAATGGAACAATAATATGGTATTTTGGATTTAACAGAAACATATTTGCTTGAGATTTACTCATAAACAATGTATCATAGAGTTGAGCCCCATTAAATCTAAAGTTATTTCCCAATGTTGTTTCCATCATTTTTACAACAATGTTATTGAACTCTCCACTGTCGACAAAACCAGCTGTCAGAAAATCTATTAACTCATGAGGGCTATTTACTCTACTAAACATTTCCAATCCAAAATTACTTATTATATGGTCCATCGTAACTTTATTGAAGAATCTATCAATCATAAATTCCGTTTGAGTCTCACCAATACATAGATGCACAAGTTGAGCGATAACTGTATTCATCATCACTCCAACATCATCACTCTGAACATTTCCACGATGAATGTTCCTGATCTCGGTTGTGAATAATTTGATCATAACGTCAATTCCCCGTAGAAGTTCTGAATCATATTTGTCCTTCGGGTACAGTTTTTCTAGTGCGGTTGAAATGATCTTAACCAGATTACTCTTAACATCTGTATCAATTCCAATACTCAGATCACTATTGATGTATGATGCATAGTACGATAAACAGATCAATCCTATGTTAAACAAAACTGCCCCTGTATTATTTTCAAGTTGGTGGTTACGCTCATCAGTTGTACCAAAGAATTTGAACACAATCTCACCGTATCTGTTTGAAATTTCATATTCACTCAATGTTTTGAATGATCTTTGTTGTAAAGCAGCTTGAAGAATGATTCGAAATTGAGGATCAACCTCTGTATTCGACTCAATTGCTTCCCTAATTTGACTACCTTCCGGGTACAGTCCAGTAATTACAGCATCATCAAGCTTACTTAAGTTCCCTGTATTAGAACCTGCCTCGAATTGTGATATAATTGGATCATTTGCTATCCTTTTAATATTCTCTAAAATCATTGTTGTAAATAGACAACACATTGATGACGATAAAACAAATGCCTCAACATTATTAATACCTAATTCGTGAGTATCAAGGATTGCTTTTTGCACCTGTTGAGCATTATAGTTACGCATATGAGGTTGATATTCGATACTATGAAAAACATCCATTATTCTACCACTCTCTTTGAAGTTCTTTACATCCAATGAATTTGCCGAAAGTTTTTGTTTAATAGCATAGGATATGAAAGACAGTGCCTCATTTTTATTTCTTCTAGCATCCAACCAATATGAAAATTCTCTATTATTTCTCGATAACTCTATGAAGTATTCCTCAGCATTTACATAGTCAACATCGTATGGTGCCGCAACTGAAGACCCTCTTAATGAACCATCAATCTTAAATGGTTTTGTAATGTCCCTATCATATTCGAAACTATCCTTTATTATTTCCCACTCATCAAGCGTAATTGGTATTTTGGTTCCATCGAGTCTTGTATAATTTTCGTTATTTCTACTTTGTTTATATTTAGGCATATCCAACTCAGGATGATTTTCTCCATACATTTTTTGGTAGAATGGATCTTTCGTCTCATGTCCAACTCGAATATCAACGGTTCCCATATCGTCTGTTTGCTGAAGTATATTGATGTCATTATTTATTTGAACATTACCTCTATCCTGTATTTCTGTACCTGTCTTTTCAGCCTCTGTTTCAGTTTGTATATCACCTCTAATCTTGTTTGTATCAAGCAATCCCTGGGTGACATTTTCAATATCATTATAATTATCTTCTGTGATTTCCGTGAATGATGACATGTCCCCACTGTAACTATCGGATAGCTGCCGCCAATATCCATCACTATTGTAATAATAAAGATTTGTACCACCATCGATTGGATTAGTAACGTAGTAAATAGTATTTTCAGTACCGCCTACATATTTATCAACCCCAGCATCTTCCATTAGATCGTCACTATGGATTCCATATTCATCTAATCCATAATCAACAACTGTTTCATCCACATCCTCTACTGTTGCTTCATCTACTGTGGTTACTTTAGCCATGCCATCATCATCCAAATAAATGTTTGCCGTATCAAACTCATCTGTTACACCATAATTAGAGATGTACTGCATTACCAAATTATTAAGGTCTGTTTGTGTTGGAATTGTGTATCCTAATTGATCATATGCGTTATTCAATTCTTCTCCCATGTTTAACACTGCATTACCAAATTGTTTGTAATTTTTATATTCATCTGTGTCTCTATCAACATATACCAAATATAAATCCTGCAAAAATTGGTCACTTGCTACATCTGTAGTTATATTCCTAATCATATCACCCAAATATTGTTCCATTTTTTCTGTGAATTCTACATACTCATCACTTGTTGTATCCACTTCTGCGACGGTTTCATCAGTCGTTTCTGCGTATTTATCTGTAACTTCGCTTGTAATTACCTCTTTGTCAACATCACCATAATCTTCAATTTGTTCTAATATCTCTGGTGTCATTTCGTAAAAATCAACATCAGCGTCACCGCCAAACATACGTAAGAAGCTGTCATCATCAAATTCTTCTCCTGTGCTACTTAATTGTCCATTTGAAATCTGGTAAACTCTGTATGTTCCGTCACTGTCCTGTGTGTAGTAATATCCATCTACTTCGCTTGACGATTTAGGAGCTTCAACCTGTTCATCTTCATCTCCATCCACTTTTTCACCTTCAACTTCTTTTACACCATCAACTTCTTTTTCTAAATCATCTGTTGTTTCTTCTGTGACTTCTTCTGTGACTTCTTCTTCTGTATATTCTTCACCATCTTTCAATAATACCTGGTTTTCAGCATCATATGTATATCCTTCTTCTTGTGTATAATAATCATAGATTGATTCCTGTGTAATGTCTTCTTGTGTCATTTTATCGTAATTGTCTCCCATGTATGCATAAATATCACTATAATCCAGAGAATTTGTTATCGCTTCTGTTGTGTAAATAAGATAGGCTACGTTTTCATAAAATTTTTCTGTTTCATTATAACCGTTATTTGCATCCAATTCCTGTACGTATTCCATAATGATATCAGCTGTCTCCTCATTTGTTATTAACGACTCCAATTGTTGAGATAGTTCGTCTGATGTGTAATAATCCCACAACAGCTGTAGCACGCCATTTGTTGTTTCATTTTCGGACCAAAGGATACTCTGCTCTCCAGTATCCGACACAATGATACCACCACTTGTAGAATAAGCATTTAAAATGTAGTAATAATAGGCCATAAGGAAGTTTGTTGCATCATCACCTTCTAATCCGAAATTTGGTGTATAAGTTAAACCATAACCAATTTGGTTCGTAGTTGTACCAAAATTCTGACCTTCTTCATACATTGCATCATATAACTCTGGATACAATTTAGCCAACTGATAAGAATCGATAATTAAAGTTGTACCATCATAAGATGTGAAAAGAGAACCATCATATGTATAATCAGTGCCTGTTACTTTTACTGTGCTACCTATGTTACCGATTGGTGATTCAAACTCTTCTAGCTCTTGTTCTGTAAACGTCTCCTTCTGTATTTCGAAAAATTCTTCTTCGGTGTATAATTTACTTTCTTCTTCATCATATACATAACCCTGATCTTCGTAGTATTGAATAACTGATTCATCTGTGATTGAATTTACATAGTCTCCTGTGATGAATGTCTCGGTATTGTCTTTCATATAACCGTAAACATCTGAAAGGCTGTAATCAGGATATACGTCAGCCATTGTTTCAGACAAATATGCAAGATTCTCGTAGAAGTTCTCGGTTTCATTGTATGAATTTTCTGAATCTAAATCCTGTACACCCTGTAAAAACATATCGGAATACTGCTCCATTGTAATCACCTCTTCAATCGCTTCGTAATTATTATTCTCATAGTAATACCAAAGCAATTGTAAGATACCTTGCGTATCATCATCGTCAGACCATAAGATTGTTTGCTGACCCTCTTCACTTACGATAATTGCCCCTGATGTTGAGTATGCATTTAGAATATATCCATAGTAAGCGATCAAAAAGTTAGTAGCGTCGTCACCAGATAGTGAGAAATTTGGTGTGTATGTCAGCCCATAATCGACTTGGTGTGTGGTTGTACCACTTTGTGTATCATACATTGCAGTATATAAATCAGGATAAAGCTTGTATAGCTGATTGCTATCTATTAGTAGCTCGTCACCATTGTATGAAAGGAATAAAGATCCGTCATAAGTATATCCACCTGATCCTGGCACCTTTACCGTAGAGGATATATTCCCAATTGGATTTTCAAATTCCTCTTCAACTGTTTCATCTTCTGTAACTGTTTCATCTTCTGTTTCTGTTTCTGTTTCTGGTTCTGTTTTTATTTCAGACTCATCTTCTGTTTCAGTTTCTACCTTAAGTTGCCCTATTTCTTCTGTAATTTCTGATAGAAGTTCTTCATTATATACTGGGATGCCATACTCATTGACATAAAGTTCCATGATATCGTAAACTTCATCGATTTCATCCTCTGGTAGTTTTATTTTTTTAAGAAATTCTTTTATCATTTCAACTATCTCCTGAAAAGTGTAATCTCCTTCACTGTATCCTTGATATAAATCTTGAATTAGCTCACTAGATTGCGATTTTGATTTATTAAGATCTGGGAAAATATTTGTTAATTCCTGATAGAATTTTTCAATTTCCATTTATATATTAACAATACAAAAAACACATAAATAAGCCCTTACAATTAGGTTTATTTATGGTTAAATAATATTTGAAATTGAAGTATGTTTTACTTTTACAATTGCGTATCCAGCTTATCTTCGTCATGTGTTTCAGTATTCACATCGACAATTACGTCGTCTGCATTCTTTTTATTACCATAGTCGTAGTAATACGCTTCAAGGTTAACACGATTACTTGATCCAACTGTGAATTCGTAATCCTCGCTTTGGTTGTTATTCTGAGCTTCATTCAACATGTTTCTTCTCTCAAAACCTCCTCTGTATCTACCTGATGCCATATCTCTTGACCCTGCGTTATGGCTATCGTTCTTTACATATTTTTCTTTTTGTCGGGTTATGTATTTGTCTACATTTGCTTTTCTACCGAATAGCAATCCATATCTCTCTCTGACATCCTGTTCTACAACATTATCGAAATTCAATCCTTTGCTATGTTTATGTATTTTAGGTGGTTCTGGATCAAGTCTTCTTAATACGTAATAACCATTTGCCTCTTCTTCTTTATAATCAATTTTGGTATCATGTCTCCCTTTAATGGCATCTTTCTTATGCATTTCTTTGAATGTATCTGTACCACGTTCTTCCACACTTGAGTTTTGTATAATCCGTCTATCTCTTCTGGAAAATGCACGATCATATCCGTTAGCGCCAAAATACGAAGCACCTTTGCTTTTGTAATATTCACACTTTTTTGCTAGATCTTTTGTAAATAGATTTTTCTCATACTCGATAAATCTATCATCCGTAATATTACCATACGCAAATGAATTCTTCTTACGTTCTTCATCGTATTTTAATCTAGCCATTCGAGTTTTTTTGAAATGGTCTACATCTAATTTATAAATATGATCATGAACAATGTCTTTGTGCTGAGATAAAAAGTCACGCTCTATTTCTCCAACACCGTCTTCCGTATTGTCAAAACCAATACCTGTCTGTTTTATCTTACTATTAAACGAATCGCTTACATCGATTTCCCCACAATCTTTTTTGCTTTGCTCGTTTGGAGTTATCATATAATATTATATTACATAATTTTATTTTCTTTTTTTAGAAAACGCTGATTTTATATCTTTTTCGCTGACTTTGACGCCCATCCCAGCAATTGTTTCTTGTTTCATATTTAAACTCATATTTTTATCCCAGAACTGTTTCTGACCTAACTTAAATGATGGTTTATTTTTTGGAGCTTTATATGTATAAATGAAATCAGATAACATATCTGCATTTTGAATTTTATATACACAGATACATATACATTTATATGGCTCATCGAAACATTGGTCCATGTAACCAGGAATATTTTTTCTATCCAAAGATGTTAAAGTCATAAATTTATTTTGTAAAAGCTTTCTATTATCTATGTCTGGGTCTCTGAATGTAATCATAATATCAGCATTCTTCTTTTGTTTGGGACTGATACTAGCCAAATGCTGTGTTAGATATACTACCCCTATGTTGATGTGTCGCCCTAATACAAAAAGCTTAGAAATAGCTTCCGAATAGAATAAGGTATGATCGTGAGCTACGTCGTCGAATATAATGTATATTTTTGCTGGGGTTTTGTTGAAATTCTTATTGCGTTTTTTTTGTTGTCTAAATATTTTCATCGTTTTTTCTTGCTGTTCTATGATCCCAGCTAGCACATCTTCGTCGTATCTATTGTACTTGTAATAAGGTGAGATATAATCAAAGTCATCATTGAAATCTGCTGTCTCTGAGAAAAGTATAACAAGGTCTGGTTTATGAACTTTACCTATTTCATACATTATTTGTCTCGTGAGAAATGTTTTACCACTTCTTCTACAGGCTGAGATGATTATAGCTGCACAATCAATATCCTTTGCCATTTGCTTCCAATTCATATTCTGTGGAATATCATCCATATATTATATAACCATATAATATAATGCCTTTACTATCAATTCAATTAGTATATAACAACACCACCAATGTGAGAAGCCCTGTTGTTCTGACAGGTTCGTTACCTAAGCAACCAATCAGCCTTCGTCATTACCAAGTTAAGTTGGCAAGTCAAGATGGCACCGTGGATGGTCTGTATGTAAGTCTCCCTTTTTTAAACAATTATGACGTGAATACCAATTTCACTGTATCTAATGCGATTCCCTTGTTTCATGAGCCGTCGAAAGCGTCCTCTCATACTTTCTGTGACCTAGAATTTAACCCAGCAAGGAATATCGATGAAGTGTTTTCTGATTGGCAGGTTTACGACGAAGATGGTGAAATATACACAACAAAATCGTACGTTATTACCTTGCTGTTCAATTATAGACGTCCGGAACTTATATGAACATTTTTTTACTCCGATAATTAAAAATTTTAATCTAAATTTTATTTGATTATAATATATGGCTTCGACAGTAGACACGTACGGTACACTCTCAGCAAATTCAGTAGAAGTAGATTCAATTCTTAAATTTACTGGATCAACAGATGATTCTAAATCTATTAGTATCCAACTAGCTGGAAATCCATCGGCAAATGGAAACGTAGTTTATACGCTACCAGTAATCACAAGTGGAAAAACATTGGCAACCACTGATGATGTTGCAGGACTGCCTTCATCTACAAACAATCAAATTCTCGTATCAAATAGTGGTACATATGCTTCTGTAAACGTTAGTGGTGACTTGACCAACAATGCAGGAGCTTTCAGCCTCGCTAATAACGCAGTGGCAAATGCTAAAATCGCTAATAACGCAGTAGATGCACCGAAACTAGCTGATAATGCTGTAACAACACAAAAATTAAATGCGGATTGTGTGACAGGTGCAAAAATCGCTGATAATGCGATCGATTCAGAACACTACACCGATGGTTCTATTGATACAGCTCATGTTGGTGATGCTCAAATTACACTTGCTAAATTAGAAGCAGTGTCAGACGGCCAAATATTGGTGGGTAATGGTTCAAACCGACCAACCGCAGTTGCCGTTTCTGGTGATATTACTCTTGCAAATAATGGTGCTGTTGCAATTGCAAATGGTGTTATAGTGAATGCTGATGTTAATGCTAGCGCAGCAATTGCTGGTTCAAAAGTTGCTCCCGATTTCGGAAGTCAAACAGTTACTACAACTGGTGATATTACTACAAGCGGTGATTTACAAGTTGCTGCAAATAAAGCACTTCGTTTCGGTGCTGATGCTAATGGTGTATGGCGAATTGCTATTGCTGGAGGTGGTAGTTCATTGCTGATTCAAAAGAAAGAGGCAGGAAGCTGGGTAACAAAATCATCAATCGCCGCTTAAATTATTATTATAATTCTAAAATTATTGTAATATAAATTCTAAAAAAACATAAATAAACTTATTTTTAATATGTTCTTATAATATATATGGTGCGAGCACTACGCAATAGAAGTAAAGCTTACAATGTAGATGATACTCTGAACGATGAATTTTCAATCACTCTGTTTGGAAAGAAATATCCCCTATTAAGTAAAACATTCAAGGGGTTTACATCAAAATTAAAAAAGAATGGTAGAACCCGATTTAATAAATTATTCACCGCTCCAAAACATGAGAAGCAAGAATATATTAGACAATGCTGTAAAACATTGAATATGGATGTTCCTTCTTTTGATCTTGGTGATACTGATCGAAAACCAGTTCAAGTGAAAAACGGAGGAAATATCAGCAAAGAAAAAGATATTTTAGTAAAAGCATCAGTTGATGTTGCTCCTGACAGTATCGAGGTTTTCAAACAGGAAGCACAGAAACATGATGAAGATATATTTGATCAAGCTAATCAAAAACTTAAAAGTGAAGAAATTGATAGACAGAGACAAAAGGGAAGGAAAATGGAATATGAAGATGAAATGAAAAGAAGAGAAACCGAAGCCATTATGCAACTTTCTAAAAATAAAAATTACAGTCGTGGAGGAAAACTGAAAGGTAAGAAGCATCGTGACGGTGGAATCCCTATGAAAATGAAACCTAAAGTTGGTAATAGAAATGCTGAAAATATTGAGGTAGAGGATGGAGAATATATTGTCAATGCCGAATCAACAAAGCATTTCGAGCCACAGTTAAGAAAGATGAATAGGGTTGGGAATCAATTACGAGATTCCAATGGTAGTAAGAAGAAATCTATAAAAGAAAGGATAAAACGAATGAAAGAAAAATTTCAGAAAGGTGGCCTTGTTGATAAAGATAACAAATATATGAAGGGTGGTAGAGCAGAAAAAAGGAAAAAGAAAAGGGATAAGGAAAAACAAAAGAAAAAGGAAAAGGAAGCGAAGGAAAAGGCTGAGAGAGAAAAGGATAAGCGAGCAGATGATGAAGGAGCAGATGATGAGATGGAAGATGAAGTGAAGGAAAAGGTTTATGAAAAATACATCGATGAAGACCATATTGAACATGAAGATTACCCTGAAGGTGGTATTTATTTTAACCGAA
>Ga0181389_1000470_pt1 | contig 16516 bp, 6 predicted proteins | sample 12SPOviralmetaG_FD_130121 | JGI IMG/M metagenome (GOLD analysis project Ga0181389, IMG submission 130121) | Marine viral communities from the oligotrophic San Pedro Time Series (SPOT) site, San Pedro Channel, CA, USA - 12 SPOT_SRF_2010-06-29 | ecosystem: Environmental > Aquatic > Marine > Strait...
CAACAAGAAGAAGTAAACGAAAAATCATAATAAATGGGACTTATAACAGAAACTAATGCTGAATATTACACTGGAAATAATTACGGTAGCTACATATATATAAGTCTAGATGATATTATAAACAACTTTATAGTAGCATATGTTGGAGCTGGTAAATTAATTCCATCAGCTAAAAGAACTGATATAATGTTTCATGCTAAAAGAGGTTTACAAGAGTTTAGCTATGATACTTTAAAAGTTATTAAATCTCAAGAACTAACTATACCACCTAGCTTATCTATAATAATACCACAAGATTATGTAAACTATGTTAAATGCTCCTGGGTAGACGGTGCTGGAGCTAAGCATATTATATACCCAACTAGAGTTACTTCTAATCCAACTGAACTTCCAATACAAGATGACACTGGTGAACCTACTCAAGATCAAACAGGTGCTAACTTACTTTCACAGCAATCATTAACTGAAGAAAGATGGAAAAACAGATCTTTAACTACAGACTTTCAACCAGATGATTATAGACATCCTTTTAACGAAGGTTTAATAGGTCAAAGATATGGATTACAGCCTGAAGAAGCTCAAGTAAATGGTATGTTTACTATAAACGAAAGAACAGGTACTTTTTCTTTTTCAAGTGATTTAGCAGGTAAATTAATAATATTAGAATATATATCTGACGGTTTAGCCGTTGACTTAGATATGAAATTACCTAAAATGGCAGAGCAAGCAATGTATATGCATATAGCTTATTCTATATTATCAGGTAGAGCAGGTGTTCCAGAATATGTAGTAAATAGATTTAAGAGAGATCGTTCTAGCGCTCTTAGAAACGCTAAAATACGTTTAAGCAACATAAAGATAGAAGAGATAGCTCAAGTGTTTAGAAACAAATCTAAATGGATTAAACATTAAGTATGCCAGAAATTAAAAATACTTTTCTAAAGTCTAAGATGAATAAAACCTTAGACTCTAGACTTATACCAAATGGTGAATATAGAGACGCTAAAAATGTTAGTATTAGTAGATCTGAAGGTGCGGATGTTGGAGCTTTGGAAAATATATTAGGTAATAGAAAGTTAACAAGTTTAAAAACAGATTTAGGTTACTTAGAAGACGCTAAAAACAATGCTAAGTATTATGCTACAGATGGAGATGTTGTTTTAAATGGTTTAGATATTATTGGTTATTTTATGGATGTAACTAATGATAGAATATTTTTATTTTTAACTGATTATGCAGATTCATCTAATGATAGGTTAAGTAATTTTGCGCCTGGAGATACAACAACTACTTATCAACCGCCAGGTAACCCGCAGCCACCACCACAAACTACTTTCAATGCTAAAGGTGCTGCTTGCTATATAGTTCAATACAATGTACTAACTAATGAAAAAAGAGTTTTAATAGCTGGAAACTTTCTTAACTTTTCTAAAACACATCAAATAATAAATGTAAGCTTACTTGAAGATTTACTTTTTTGGACTGATAATAGAAACCAACCAAGAAAAATAAACACACAAAGAGCTTTTGATAATAGTTACGAGTTTTCTGGAGCTAATAATCCTTACTATTATAGCGAAGACCATATTTCAGTTGCTAAATTTGCACCTGTAGTACCTTTTGGTTTTTTAGACTCTTCTGATAATAGCACGCTAATATCCAACTCTGAAGAGTATTTACCAGCTCACATAGTGACTATAAGTGGAACTTCTGCTGGAAGCGGAGCCGCTGGTTTTATTAATATAACAGGTCAATACGATATTACATCTACAGACAATAGAGATATAGTAGTTGGTGACCAAGTAGCTATAACTTCAAACGATGTAGATCATTATTATACAGTGACAAATGTTACTTACTCATCTCCAAATACTACAATTGCTTTTACACCAAATTACACTAAAGCTGTAGCTGTAGGTGATATAGTAAAAATATCTAGAGCTAACCCTAGCTATAATGCTAACTACAAAGGAGATACTAGATTGTTAAAAGATAAGTTTTCTAAATTTAGCTATAGATTTAAATATGATGATGGAGAATATTCTTTAATGGCTCCATTTACTCAAGCCGCATTTGTACCTAAACAATTTGGATATTTTATAAACAACGACGAAGACATTACATTGCAATCAGGTAATGTTAAGTTTATGGAAAACAGAGTTGACCAAGTAAAGCTTAATACTGCTCTACCCTATAGAGGAAACTTACTTAAAGACGCGTTAAAAATACAAGAAATACAAATATTAGTAAAAAACTCTGATGAACAAGCTGTAAGAGTTATAGAAGATGTTAGTGTTTCTACTTTAACAAGCTCAACTAACTACGAGTACAATTATTTGTCTACAAAGCCTATTAAAACTTTGCCAGAAGCAGAATTAATTAGAGTACACGATAGAGTGCCTGTTAGAGCTTTAACACAAGAGATTGTAAGTAATAGAGTTATATATGGTAATTTTCTAGACAAGCACAGTTCTCCAGATAGTCTTAAATATGACTTAGTATATAATGAAAAAACTTATCCATCTGGATCTTCCGATAACGATGAAGCTAATAGAGATTTAACTGTTGAGTTTCCTAATCATACTTTAAAACAAAATAGAAGTTATCAAGTTGGCGTAGTGTTAGTTGATAGATATGGTAGAGCTTCTAACGTTTTATTAAACAACGAAGAAAGCGTTACTTCTGGTAATAAAAATTCAACAATATATGCTCCATATAGTAACTTTGGATCAGATAGCGTTAGTTTTTGGGGCAACTACATAGAATTTACACTAAGAGGTGAAGTACCTAGCAGCTTATCAAAAAAAGGCTATCCAGGTTTATACTCTGAAACAAATCCTTTAGGTTATTATAGCTATAGAATAGTTGTTAAACAACAAGAACAAGATTACTACAACGTGTATACCCCAGGTGCTTTAGCTGGTGAATTAATATGGGATACTGTTGTTTCTAACGCCTCAGATTTAGAAGTTTACGACGATTCTACAACACCTCCAAGTGGAGTAACAGCGAACATAGAAGATTATCTACCAACTTTTCATAGTAAAAATAGAATAACACTGCTGAATTTATTTGGTGATAATATAAATAAAATACCAAGAGAACTTTCTAAAGTAAATGGAAACGATACTACTTTTGATAGTAGAGTGTTGTTATACAATAGAGTTAATCCAATTTACTCTAGTGCTAATGGATCTTATAACACGCAGTCTAATGTTAGTAAACAAGGAGAAAAAGTGGTTTCTATAGAGCCCTTTAGAGAGTTAGGCTCTTGGACAACTACTAAAGGTATTCTTTTTCCTTCTAGTGATCCAGATAAAAAACATGATATTCCTCAGCCTTTTTATCCTTATTTCGTAACAAGTGATTATCAAAATCCGCCAGAGTATGAGTATAATTTTCACGATATATTTTTTAATGCTTCAGCAAATCCCTTTATAGCTAAGATAGAAACAGATTTTAAAATTGGCGCTACACCGGCTTATACTACAATTCCTATAAATACAGCTACCCCAGCTAATATAAAAGCCTCTAAGGGTAAAATAGAAAGAGCTTGGCAAGATTTAGGTGTTTTTGAAACTGAACCTACAAAATCTGTTTTAGACATATACTGGGAGACATCGACATCTGGTTTAATATCAGATTTAAATAATGAAGTTGTTTCTACTACACCAACAGGAGTGGAAGATACAGCTGGAAATAATACTTCGCAAGGTCAAAATATACAATATATACACACTGAAGCAAACACTGGTATATCTGATGCTACTTTATTTTTTGAATTAGTTGACGCAGTTGGAAACAAATTAACTACTAACTCTAGTTTAGCTATTGACAACGTAATAGATGGTACTGGAGCTAATAGATCTAGTGAGTTTCAAATACTAACTGATAACTCTGGTACTGTTACTAAATACAAAATACAAACTAACTCTAAATTTGTATTTAATTCTAACGCTAGTATAAATGAAAACTACACTTTTAACTTGCTAGCTACAGACACTTCTGCATCTCCTGATCCTTTATATACTAATGCTCCTGTACAATTAACAAATTGTCAATTACAAAATATAGCACCTATTTTCATTAACCAACCTCCAGTAGTTGTTAGAGAAGATAAAGGAGAAGAGTTATTTACAATGACAGCTAACAGCTTTTTAAATGGTTCAGCTGATAATAATAGAAATAAAGAACAGCTTTTTATAACTGTTGTAGAATCTACTACAGGTGCTTTGTATCCAGAAATTTATGTAACTCCAAATACTGGTTCTGGTCAATCTAGAACTATAAAGTCTACTACACAAGCAGTTGACGGTGCTTACAAGCTTAAAATAACAGATGCTAACGGAAACGGATTAAGCACTTTATCTAATGACTTTGATGTAATATTCAACTAATAACAAGTGACTATATAAATATGGCTAAAATAAAATTCTTCAATGCTTTTGTACTTAAAAAGAATATTAATGCTACGACTAGTGGTTTAGCTGAATATGCACCTGTATTTCCTGGTTTACCTAATAATCCTACTGGAAGTACTTTTGATTACCCTTTATTTCCAAGTTCAGCTGGTAATCCACCTGGTAGAACTGATACAACTAACGAGAGAAACTGGATTATAGAAGAGTCTAGAATTAGAGGTGGTTACAATAATACGGGAACAGGTTATGGCGTTAGAGCTTATTTAAGAGAAGACTCTAATGAACAAACTAGAAGAAGTAATGCTTTAATATACTCAGGGTTATATAACTCTGTTACAGATGTTAATGAAACAAATGTATTTCCAATAGGTGAAGAAATAACTAAAGCCGTTGATCCAGTAAATGGTTCTATACAGAAAATACATGCTTTAGACAGTAACTTAGCTATATTTCAAGAAAATAAAGTAAGCAATGCTTTAATAGATAAAGATGCTATTTACTCTGCAGAAGGCGTTGGAACTACAGTTAGTTCAACTAAATTAGTTATAGGCCAAATAACTCCTTATGTGGGTGAGTATGGCATTAGTAAAAACCCAGAAACTTTTGCTAACTTTGGATATAGAAGATATTTTACAGATAAATATAGAAATGCTGTAATGAGGTTATCAAGAGATGGCTTAACAGAGATATCTCAATATGGTATGTCTACTTTTTTTAGAGAAGAATTTGCTAAAATAAATAACAATTTTAAAGAATTTACATTTACAGGCGTTATAGCAGGTTTTGGAGCTAATCCAGCTAGATTAACATTGAGTCCTTCAAATATTTTAACTAATTTAGAAAAAGGTATGTTAGTTTCTATACCTCAAACAAGTGGTTCACCTATTTTAGCTACTATAACAGGCATAGTCAATGCAAATATATTATACTTAAGTAACGATCCTGGAACTCCAACTATTGGTCAAGATGCTACTTTTACTAAGTTTATAAAAGATAAAATAATAGGTGGATGGGACATTCACAACAAAAACTATGTATTATCTATACAGAATAAAAGTGAAGATACTGTAACGCCTGACACTTATAGCACTTTAAGTTTTGAAGACGATATAAATGGTTGGACTAGTTTCTTTACTTACGAGCCTAATTTTGCTGGTAGTTTAAAAAGCAAATACTATAGCTTTTATGATGCTGAAATATATGAGCATTATGACCAAACACCTGGGCATATTAGAAGCACCTTTTATGGTGTTACCTCTAATTCTAGTATAGAATTTATATTTAATGCTAGCCCAAGTATAATAAAGAATTTTAAAACTGTTAATTACGAAGGTAGTAACGGCTGGCAAGTTGAATCATTTTTATCAGATGCAGAAGGGTTTGATTTACAAGCAGGTTCACAACAGCAATACAACGACTCTGCTAAACTAGTAAGAAGTTATGAAGAAGGTTTATACAACGAAGGTGGAGTACCTTATAGAGCAGGTTTTAATAGAAAAGAAAATAAATATTTTGCTAACTTAATAAATAATAGCGTAGCTAGACCAGGAGAAGTATTCTTCGGTGATGCTACAACAGGTATTAAAGGTTATTTAGCAACAGTAAAAGTATCGACAGATGCAACTACAGATCCAGGTGGAACTAAAGAGTTGTTTGCTGTCTCAACAGAATTTGTAGTATCATCAAGATAAAAATATAATTATGGATAAAATATTAGGATTTTTTGCGGACAACAAAGAAGTTACTCAATTGATAGCTAAGTCAGTTCCAGCTATAATGGGGTTTCACCAAGCTAATAAAGCTAAAGGCGCAATAGAAGATTATCAATTAAAGTTAGATGATATTGAAAAAAGCAGACAGCAAATAGTTAACCCATATGCCAATGTAACAAATCCTTTTGCCAACATGCAAGTAGCTACAAAAGCCGCTGAAATGCAAGCTGAGCAAGCTGATATCTCTTTAGCTAATACTTTAGATAATTTAAGAGAAACTGGAGCTGGTGGAGCAACTGCTTTAGCTCAAGCTGCTTTAAAATCTAAGCAAGGTATTACAGCAAACATACAGCAGCAAGAAACTCAAAATCAAAGACTATATGCTCAAGGCCAACAGCAAATGGAAATGGCTAAAGCGCAAGGAGAACAAGCTAGATTTAACATGCAAGAAAATAGAGATGTTAGAGACACTTATAGATTACAAGTGCAAATGGATATGGCACAACAACAAAGAGCAGCTGGATTAGCTACAGGTGCAGCGGCTTTAGCTTCTGGAATAGGTGGTTTATCTACTTTTATAAATCCTGAAGATAAAATTGGAAATGTTGTAGGTGGTGTAGAAGGCGGGACAGAAGGACCTTTTAACTTTGACTACAATAGCCTTAATCCTTATGGAAGTTATACTGCAGCTCAATTTCAAAATCCTAATGCTACTTCAACTTGGGGTAAAAATATAACAGGAATGGTTAATGAAAGAAACTCTTTGGATGTTAATGACCCTAATTACCAAGTAAATCTTGATAATATAAATAAGCTTATAACAGATACTAGAAATGAATTAAGTCTTAACAAAACTAACTAATAAATTATGGAAGATTTTAGCAAACCAGTAAGTCCTTACAGGGGTCGAGGAAGAGGAAATTATGTACCTAGAACAATTTTTAATCCTGCAGCTGATGTTTTAGCTGGTATTGAGTATGTAGAAGGAACTTTTAAAGAAAGAAGAAATAAAGTAAACTTATTCCAACAGCAAGCTGAGCAAAGACGTATAGACATGCAAAAGCTGGTTAATGATACTCAAAGAATTGACCAGACTGATACTATGGCTAAGATGACAGATCAGTTTTCAAATATGGTTACTGATATATACAAAGCAGACATAGCTAGTTTTGACGGTGACAGAAGTGATTACTTAGTTAAAGCTAATAATGCTCAAAAAGTAATAGGTGATTTTGGTAAAGTAATAGGTACTGTAAATGAACTATCTAATAAGTATTTAGATATGAATCCAGCTGAGCAAAAAAAGATGATTTTAAGAAACCAATTTTTAGGTAAAGACGGAGATAAAAGAAAAGCTTATATGGAGTTTTTAAATGATCCATCTAAAATGAATATTAGAATACAAGGTGAAGATATAATTATAACTAATAATGGCCAAGACTTATTTAACGGCACTCAGCTTTTAAACTCTGTTAAAGATGGAAGTAACTTAATAGAATATGCTGATGATTACACAGAGCAAATTGGAGCAGCTTCTAAAGATGCTATGTCTGGTATTAAAAACCTAGTGGTTGCTAAACAATACGAAGGAATGTCTGATGATGGATCTAGAATATATACTACGGCTCAAAACGACTACTTAGCAGCAGTTGATCAATACAAGGAAAATTTAGAAAACAGTGATAAAATAGATGCTTTATTAAATGAATCTACTTTTCAAAGATACATTGACGGTAATGAAAACTACAATAGCCAAAAGCATGATGCTGCTACTAAAAATGCTATTATAGAACAATTAATTATAAAAGAGTTTCCTATGTATGAGGAGGAACTTAAAAAAGGCAAGCTTGTTAGGTCAGCTATTAGTGATAAAAAAATAGTTAGCAAACTTGTGACTCCAAAAGATAAAAAAGAAGAAGAAAAAGATTCAACAACTGAAGAAAGATTTGATTTTAGCTTAATAGAAAGTATACAAGATCAAAGTGTAGATGCTTTTAAAAACCAAAAAGAAGTTCCAAGCACATTGGAAACTAAAGCTAAAGCAGCTTTACTTAGAGATTTTAAAAATAAAGAAATTAAAATAGGTGGAAGTAAGTACCAAGTATACGACTTTGATGTTATGAGAAATGATGACGGTACTTTAAAATTCCAACCTTTAATAGTTGATATGAGAACTAAAGAAAAAATACCAGCTCCTGTAACTTATAATGTTGATAAAATTGTAGATTTTGCAAACGATCTAGAACAAGGCGGTGATTTACAATACAACGTTGTTCAAGTGTCTACTCCACAAGAAGCAATGGAATTAAACCCAGGTTCAGTTTTTTCTCTTGAAGGTAAAAAATATATGATAACAAAAAAAGGATCAGCTAAACCTATAGATTAATAATATGTCTGAAGAAATATCAATTGAAAATTTATTTAAAGACTCAACTGCTAAAGAAGATTTAGCTATAGATAATGAAATTTCTATAAATGAATTATTTGGCGTTGAAGAACTACCTATAGAATTACAAACTGATAAAGAGTTTATTTTTGAAAATGAGGATATAAACGAGCCTATAGAAGACAAAGAATCAAGAATAAAAGAATTAAAATCTAAGCTTGAAGTTGAAGACAAAGAGCTATTTGTACCTTTAAACGAACTAAAAAAAGATAAACAAAAAAGATTTGATGATAGGTTTGTTAAAATAAAAGAACTTCAAGAACTTACCAACTCTCCTCAATTACAAGAACTAGAAAATATAGTAAAGTTTGATGAAGAAGAACAAGCTGTTCCTAAATTAAGACAATTATATTCTGAGTTTGGTTTAAGATTTGTTCCAGCTGGACTAGGTGATGCTATGCAAGTTTACACTGATAAAGATAAAGATGGTATAATTATAGATTTAGATACATTTACATATAAAGGTGCAGAAGAAGAAGTTAAAAAACTTAAAGATTATATTAGCAGCAATAAAACAGATTTTGATAAAACTACTATTAATAAGTTAAAAGATGCTAAAGGTAACCCAACAGCTTTTTTAAATCTTTACAATGAAAACGTAATAAAAGAAGAAAACGAAAAAATTCAAAGTAATTTAAATTATTTTGACAAAGAGTTAGATAAATTAAATGCAGATCAAAAAGATTTTAATGAACAAGTTGTTAAGTTTGAGTATGAAGTAGACAAAGGTTTAATAAACAAAGAGCAAGCCGAGCAAGCTCAAAAAGACTTAATAATAAAACAAAATGAATTAAATAGTAAAAGATCTGGTTTAAAATCTTATTTTGAAAAAGATATACAAGGTTTAGCTTCGGATATAGATTCTATACAAGCAGAACAAACATCTATATTAGCTGATAGAGGAACTTGGGTTGAAAATTGGTATAACGCTGCTTTAGATGTTCCTGACTTATTAAACAGAGTAAATGTAGATGTTACTAACGTCATCAAAGACGGTATAGTAGATATAAAAAAATATACAGGTTTAATTGACTCTGATGAAGCAGAAAAACAAAGAGCTAAAAATGAATTAGAGAAAAATATTAGAAATGAGTTTTCTATTAAAGATGAAATAGGTTCTGATATAACAAATGAATACCAACAAAAATTCCAAGAAACAACTTTTGGAGCTGTTAGTACTTCTATAGTTCAAATGTTAGCTTCTTCTCTAATAGTACCTGGCACTGGGCCTGCTGCATTTGGAGCTGTAATGGGAGGGCAAGAGGCAGGAAGAGTTTTAGAAGAAATGGACGCACCTGCTTTTGATGATGTGCCTGACTGGCAAAAAGTTGCTTTTGCTAGCTCAGTAGGTGTTGCTGTAGCTAAATTAGAAAAAATTGGAGCTAGTGCTATTATTGGTAAAAATCCTTTAGCTAAGAGAATTGTTTTAAATGTATTAAAAAAGCAAGGTGGTAAAAAAGTAGCAAGTGGTACTATAAAAGATATAATAGAGCAAACTATTGAAAATAAATTTTTAAGAGGAGGTTTTTCTGTAGGTGTAGGAGGAGGAATGGAAGGTGTTACTGAAGTTGCTCAAGAAGTTACTGAAGTTGGTTTTAAAAATGCTTTTAATGAAGTTAAAAATGTTTTTAGAGAAGACGATAAGGAGTTTTTTACAAAAGAACAAACTGAGCTTGATAAAGATAATTTATTACAAGCATTTAAAGTAGGTACATTGGCCGGTGGAGCTTTTGGAACTATGAATGCTTTTGTAGAGGCTTCCAATAAAAAAGTTGTTGATCAATTAAATGAAGAGCAGTACAAAAGATCTAGAGCTTTTTATACAGATCCTCAAAGTTTAAAAAACTATAGCACTAAAATAAGAATAGAATATGCTAAAGGTAATATAACTAAAGATCAATTAAGGAACGAGGAAAGATCTATAAGAGAGCTAGGTGGAATATTTAGAGAAATAAGAAAATCTACTAGATTAACTACTGAAGGAGAAAAAAGAGTTTTTTCATTAATACAACAGAAAAAAGCTTTACAAAAGCAAATAGATGAAGCTGACGATAAATCTTTAGTTGCTAAACAAAAAGAGTCAATATCTGAAATAAACTCTCAAATAGAAGATATAATTAAAGACCCTACTTATGATTTTGATAAATCATTTGCTAGACTTAAAGATGTTACTAAAGTTGAAGCTGAAGAAGCCGGTAAAGAGTTTAAAGTTTTAGATGACACTAATTTTAATAAAGAGTTATCTAATTTAGGTTTAGATGAATCTAATTATAAAGGAAGCACTGGTTACATACATACAGATGGTAATATATACATAAACGAAACTGTAGCTGAAAATTTAAGAGAAATACCAGTTACTTCTCATGAGTTATTACATGGCGTATTAAACAAACAACTTTCTAATAAAACTAAAGAACAAAGTGAACAAATAGTAAAAGATTTTAAAAATAAATTAAATAATTCTCAAAGACAGGCGGTTAACCAAAGGCTACAGGAAGCTTATGGTAAGTCAGAAAACGATGCTACTAGTCAAGAGTGGTTTACAGCTTTGTCTGATGGTATAGTTAATAATGAAGTTGCTTTTGAAGAAAGTGGTTTTCAGTCTTTAGGTAGGTTATTAACAAATGTGTTTTTAAAACCTTTTGGCTATAAAAACGCTAGCTTTAAAACTGGTAAGCAAGCTTTTAACTTTGTTAGAGATTATGCTAATCAATCAAGAGCAATAGCACAAGGTAAGCAGCAAACTTTTGAGGGTCAAGTAGGTAAAATAGTTTCTGAAGGTATTGAAGCTGGTGTTGAAGGAGCTAGAAGTATTCAAGAAACAAACGCTACCGAACTAGCCTCGCAATACAAAGACGGAACTATAGACTCAGATAATACAACTAACTTCATAGAACAATACCACAAGTTAGGATTAAGAGCTATGAAGTTTGACACGTCAAAAGGTGATATTGCTAGAGATGAAGCTATAAGTTTTTTAAATAAAGAATTTGAAAGTGTCGTAAGAAACTATGATCCTACTAAAAATATACAATTTTCTACATACTTAAACAGTGTAATACCTAAAAGAGCTGTAAATTTTTATGAGCAGCAAATAGGTGATAAAGCTAAAACAACTAGTGCTGATTCTGATAAAGCAAAACAAATAGCAGCTGAAGAAGAAACTTCTAGAGATGTTAGAACTGAAAGAGAAATAAGACAAGCAGAAAGAAAAGGTATTAAAGTTAAAGAAAAACTACCTAAAGTTTATGACGTAGACAAAGTGGTTAAATCTATTAGGTTAAAAGCTAAATCATTAAAAGCTAAAAATATAAAACAATTAAAAGGTACAGCTCTTGGGGAAGTATCTATAATGATAGGTAGAGATGAAGAACTAGGTAAATCTATATTTAAAAAAATAAGTAAAAATGCTGATCTTAATAAACCAGAGATGCTAGCTATACAAAAGTTTATTAACTCAAATATTGACATAGCTAAAGGTTCTTTGCTTGAAGGCTATACTTCTGAGTTTAAAGCCACTGGTGTTGTAAATAAATTATTAGAAAAGTTTTACAATAAACGTAGTGTAAGAGCTAAAACAGGTACAGGATTAAAAGTTCAAATTAAAAAACCTAATATATCAGATGTTGAATTTAAAGAAGCGTTTGGAATAATAGGTAAAGACCAAGCCAACTGGAATCAGAAAGTTGTAGCTAGTAAAGGTGGTGTAAGTGATATATTAAAAGGTTTTGTAAGAAATTTTGATCAAGTAATATCTAGTCAGGAAGTTAGAGAACAACTTATAGAAGACGGTGAAGTTGAACAAGCGCTTATGACTTTAAAAGATGGTATGCCATCAGGTTTTTTCAGTAAAATAAATCAAGATCAAAAAGTAGAATTTTTAGCTTATTCAAATGATTTTTTAAACAATATTATCGAATCAAACTTAGGTGTTAAAAACATAAATGATGTTTTATTTAAAACTTTTATTAATGAAAATAAGTCTGACGTTTGGGGTAAAACTATAGAAGAAAAACAAAAATCTTTAAGAGAATTAGGTAAAAATATTAAAAATGCAACTCAAAAATATTTAACAAAAAAAGAAAAATTAAAAAGCTTGCCTAAGTTTGGAGATTTTGTTATAGAAGAAATTAATCAAGGTGAGTCAGCGACTAATTTAATTAAAAGTTTAAAATTAAAAATAAAAAGCTTTGCTGAAGCATTTAGTACTAAAAACTTAATTACAGAACAAAGAGGTTTAGAAGTTGATTTTACAAACGATTTAGTTTCTAAATATGGAAAAAGAAAAGCTGTTGAATTATCTTTAAAAATATTAAAAGGACACAACGCTACTTCTGGTAAAATAGGTGGTGGTAGAAATCAGATATGGAAAGGACTACCAGATTATATAGATAACAATTTAAATACTATACCTGGCGTTGAGATTAAATACAGTCAAAGAGTAGATAAAAATGGTAAAATCAACACTTATATCACATCGATAAATATAGATGGAAAAAGTGTAGATATAGACACAACTTCTCCAGCTCAAAAATCAAAAAATAAAAAACATTTTGAAGATACTTATAGTGAAAGAATTAAAGCTGCAGATGAAGCTTGGAATTTATTAATAGATTATCTTTCATTTATACATAAAAATGGAACGCCTTTAAACTTTGGCATGACAATGATGTCCTTAAAAAGCAATATGCAAAGCATGTTAAAAGCAGCGGCGCCAGTAAAGTATTATTATGTTGGTCCACCTATGGATGCAAACAAACTTAGATATGAGCATATAATACCCACAGAATATATTGTTTTAAAACTAACTCAACATTTTTATGGTAAAAAAATAGACTTAAAAGCTTTAAAAGATAAATACAATGTAGCTATAGTTCCTAAAACTATGGATAAAAATTTTGATGTTCAATTTCAAAAGGTAATGCCTACGTTTTGGAATGAAACAATGTCAGAGACTCAAAGATATTTTGGAGAATTAATGAAGGGTTTTCCAAATATGTATGCCTTAGAAGTTATAGGTGGTAAAGATAAAGGAAAAATAATAGGAGAAGAGTTTGTAGAGTTATCTAATAATATAGTTAATGCTGAAAAAGTAAATAAAAAAGAAGCTAATTTAAGTAATGTTATAGATACTAAAAATATGACTAATGAACAAATTATTGGTCAATTTAGTAAAGTAGATGAAGCTTTGAAATTTGCTAGAGATCCTAATACTCCTGTTAAAAAAATTAGAGTATTTGACTTTGATGATACATTAGCTACTACTAAATCAGATGTTTTATTTACAGCTCCTGATGGAACCAAAGGTAAGCTAAACGCTGAAGAGTTTGCTAAACAAGGTAAAGATTTATTAGACGAAGGTTATGTGTTTGATTTTTCTGAATTTAATAAAGTTACTAAAGGTAAACCTGGTCCACTGCTAGAGGTAGCTAAAAAAATACAAGCAGCAAGAGGAACAGAAGATGTATTTGTTCTAACAGCTAGAGCACCTGAGGCTCAAGTAGCTATTAAAGAATTTTTAGATGGTGTAGGTTTAAATATACCATTAAAAAACATAACTGGTTTAGGTAATTCAACAGGTGAAGCAAAAGCTAATTGGTTAGTTGATAAAGCAGCAGAAGGATATAATGATTTTTATTTTGCAGATGATGCTTATCAAAATGTTAAAGCAGTTAAAGACGCTATGTCTGTTCTCGATGTTAAATCTAAAGTTCAACAAGCTAAAGGCCAGTTTAGCAAAAATGTTAACGAAGATTTTAATAAAATAATAGAACAAACTACAGGGATAGCATCGGAAAAAGTGTATTCAGAAGCTAAAGCAAAAGTAAGAGGAGCTAATAAAGGTAACAAAAAATTCTTTATACCTTATTCAGCTGAAGATTTTATGGGATTAATATATCCATTATTAAGTAAAGGTAAACTAGGTGATAGCCAAATGGCTTGGTTTAAACAAAACTTACTTGATCCATATGCTAGAGCCCAAGAAAATATATCTACTGATAGACTTCAATTAATGGAAGATTTTAAAGCTCTTAAAAAAGCATTAGAAGTTCCTAAAGATCTTAGAAAAAAGACTGATTCTGGTTTTACTAAAGAACAAGCTGTAAGAGTTTACTTATTTAATAAAGCTGGCTTTGATGTTCCTGGTATATCTAAAACTGATTTAAATGAACTATTAGAGTTAGTTAATTCAGATGGTGTATTAAAAGTTTTTGGTGATCAAATATTTAATATAACTAAAGGTGATGGTTATGCTAAACCAGGTGAAAACTGGTTGGTTGGTACAATAACAACTGATTTAATTGATGTGTTAAACACTGTTAAAAGGGCTAAATACTTAGAACAATCTGGTTATACTGCTAATGCTGAATTAATATTTAGTAAAGAAAACTTAAATAAGCTAGAAGCAGCTTACGGTAGCAAGTATAGAGAAGCTATGGAAAATGTACTAGGTAGAATGAAGTCTGGTAAAAACAGAATATTTAGTGGTAATAGACTTAGTAATAGGGTTTTAGATTATATAAATAATTCTACTGGTGCTATAATGTTCTTTAACACTAGATCAGCAGTTCTTCAAACTATATCTGCTATAAACTTTTTAAACTGGAGTTTTAACAACCCTATAAAAGCTGGCGCTGCATTTGCTAATCAACCTCAATATTGGAAAGACTTTGTTGAGTTAATAAACTCTGATTATTTAGTTGATAGACGTAATGGTTTAAAACTAAATATAAACGAAAGTGAAATAGCTGATGCTGCTGCAACTAGTAAAAACAAAGCTAAAGCTGCTATTAATTATATATTACAAAAAGGATTTTTACCAACACAATATGCTGATAGCTTCGCTATTGCTTCTGGTGGTGCTACATTTTATCGTAACAGAATAAATGATTTAATTAAAAATCAAGGTATGCCTGAAGCTGATGCTAAAAAGCAAGCTATGTTAGAGTGGAGAGAAACAGCTGAAATATCTCAACAATCATCTGATCCAAGTAAAATATCTGCTCAACAAGCAAGTGATTTAGGAAGGGTTATACTAGCGTTTGCTAATACACCAATGCAATATGCTAGAATACAGAAAAGAGCTGTACAAGATTTAGTAAAAGGTAGAGGCGATGCTAAAACAAATGTTAGTAAGATTATATACTATGCTGTAGTTCAAAACTTAATATTTAATGCTTTGCAATCTGCTTTATTTGGTTTAGGATTTGGAGATGATGAAGACGACGAGAAAAAAGAAAAAATGTATTTAAGAACAGCTAACGGCATGTTAGACTCTCAATTAAGAGGTTTAGGTTTAGCTGGAGCTACAGTCGCTGTAATTAAAAACTTTTTAACTGACATATACGAAAGATCTGGAAGAGATAGACCTGAATATGTAGATTCTGTATATGAATTATTAAGAGTTTCTCCACCTATAAGTAATAAAATATCTAAAATTAGAGGAGCAGCTTGGGAATTTGATAGCAAAAAACGTAGACAAGAAATATTTGATAAAGGATTTAGCATAGATAATCCAGCATATGAAGCTGGTGCAAAAGTAATATCTGCAACTACAAATATACCGCTAGACAGAGTGTATAGCAAAGTGAATAATATTTCTGGATCTATAGACGAAGATGCTGAAACTTGGCAAACTATAGCTATGCTAGCTGGTTGGCCTGAGTGGCAGATAATGCCTAAAGAAAAGTCTAGTCAAGAACTACCTAAGTTTCCAGGCAGGAAAATTAAAAAGTTTAAAAAATACGATTACAAAACTAAAAATAAAAAAGGAGAAAGAAGAAAGTTTGGATATTAAATAAGGAACAAAAAATACTGGGCACCATACCCAAAGTTCCTGTAACCAAAAAGGGGAAGTCGTAATGACCTCCCCTTTTATTATTTAACACCATGGGCAAAATCCGCCCGGACAGTTTTCACACATAATTGTATTTTTA
>Ga0181389_1000471_pt1 | contig 16511 bp, 16 predicted proteins | sample 12SPOviralmetaG_FD_130121 | JGI IMG/M metagenome (GOLD analysis project Ga0181389, IMG submission 130121) | Marine viral communities from the oligotrophic San Pedro Time Series (SPOT) site, San Pedro Channel, CA, USA - 12 SPOT_SRF_2010-06-29 | ecosystem: Environmental > Aquatic > Marine > Strait...
CGCCCGTGGTTATAATGATGCTCGTCCTTACATCCAAGATATGTATGAAGGTGGCACCAAAGCTCTAAATGATTCATTAGAGTCAGGTTACTACAGCGGTGACACATACGCTGGCATGAACGATATGCAACGTAACGCCATGAACAATATGTATGGCTTCGGTAATCGAGGTTTCACTGGTGGTGAGAACCTGATGAACGCTAGTGCTGGCTTTGGTACTAACTATGCAGACCTATTTAATGCCGCTGGTGGAGACCGCATGGCTACTGCACGTCAGTATGCTATGGACAACTCACAGCCCTTGGTCGATGCCGCTATGCGTGACAGCACACGTAACCTAGAGGAGAACACCCTGCGTAACATAGGCATGGGTGCATCTGGTACTGGTAATGCGAACAGCTCAAGAGCTGGTGTAGCAGAGGCTATTGCTGGTCGTGCATATGCTGACCGTGCGGCTGATGTATCAGCAGGTATTAATGACACCTTAATGAACCGTTCTCTTGCAGAACAGAATACAGCCTTCCGTAATCAGATGGCGGCTAATCAAGGTCTTGGCGGTGCATACACCACAGGCTTTGGCATGGGTACTGACTCAGGTCGTCTTATGGGTGCCGCTGGTGATGCAATGCAGAAAGACTCACAGATGGAACTCAATGAACGCCAGAAGTTCTTTGAGGGCAACCGTGATTATGCACTAGACCAGTACAACAAGTACAACGCTGGTATCCTTGGTCGCGCTCCACAAACTAGCAGACAATCAGCTAACTTGGTCGATCCAACTATGGCAGGTCTTAGTGGTGCAATGGCTGGCTTTGGTTTTGGTCAAAAGTACCTATCACCTATGTTTAATCAACAAGCACAGGCAATGCCAACACCCGTACCGCAAACACCATTGGCGCAGGGCTATTTGAGTCATTAATAACGCGGCACGTTACTACCAACACAATTACACTATTAGGTCATAACAAAGGAGTATCCTATGACAATAGTCTGGACACTGCTCCTTACTGTTTGCACCTCTGAGATATGTGTCAAACAGCCGATTGATTTCTTTCGTACACAGCAAGAATGTCACAAGGCAATGCTTACATTCAACAAGATGCCCAAAGACGGTCAATGGAAAACAATAGATTATAGATGTATTGTTATAGGTGGCATTGAGATATGAGCATGTTATTTCCTAGTGGACTATTGACCCTTGACGGTAGCCCTACGCCAGCTCTCATGGATGCCATAAGGCACAGTGAGACTGGTCACTTGTCGGATGCTAAGGCTGGACAAGCTGTAAGCAGGAAAGACGCTATTGGTGCCTACCAGTTCCTTCGTAAGAACCTACACGACATGGGCTACGGTATGCCCAAGAACATCTCTGTTGCTGATGCTACCGACATAGATAAGCAAAGAGACCTTGCTACACAGTATGTCAAAGGTATCAACAAGCATCATAAGTACACAAACCCCATGCACTCTCTAGCGGCATATAACTGGGGTGCAGGTAACGTAGATAAGTGGCTGGCAAAAGGTGGCAAGTTCAGTGAGCTACCCAAGGAGACAAGAGACTACCTAATGAGGGCTTCTAAGTTTCTCAATGCTAATTACCAAGCACCACAAGCCACTCCTACTAATCAAGATATGACAAAAGGATCAGAAGCTATGGCAACAACACTAGCTGAAAGAAGAGAAGAGCTTTTAGTTGAAGCTAAGAGAGCTGGTATCCCAGCAAGTAAGCAAGATGAGTTTGTAGATAGAATACTGGCATCTGAAGCTGTCAAGAGTTCGATAACACCATCGAGCAATACTATAACAAGTGGACAGCTTTCATCTGACACTTTGGCTCCTGTACCACCACCAGTTCTTGCTGGTGACATACAAAATGATGAAGCTATGTTACAGGGTATTTTGCAAAGCAAAGGTGTACCACAGGGTATGCTTACGGCAACGGCTGACGACATGATGGGTCAGTCAGTTCCTGACCCAGTATCTACAGTATCACCAGATGCCATGAGCATAGTGGATGACGGTGCGCTGACTAACATTGATAACACCAATATCAACACTAACAGGTTTGACTCACCTAATATCCTAGCTCGCACTCCACAAGTTGTCAGAGGTCTTTTAACTGGTAGTGCTTTGCAGGACGATGAAGCACAGAAGATTGCAAACACACCAAGTTACTTACAAAACGCTGGTAGCCCACAAGATAACAACCCACAAACAAAACAGAGACTGTTTGACACTAAGAATGTAAGCCCCTTAACACACGACATGATGGGTCAATTTGCACCACAGCCAATACTGACTGATGTGGCAACCTCACAGGATGTAAGCCCACTGACACACGACATGATGGGTCAGTTTGCTCCTCAGCCAATACTGACTGATACAACAACAGCTACACCCGCATCTACAGCACCTTCCAACAAGCCAGCCACCAGTAAACCATCAGGTAGCAATGCAATCATCGAGGCTCAACAGGCATCCCTAGCCAAAGCTTCTGAGGGTAGACGCAACGCGGCGGCACTGACCACCATGCCAACCACAGAGATGACTGGTAGCGACCTTATTCGCATCGGCCTAGCTGGTGTAGGTGGGTCGGCTCAAGGCGGCTTGAACGCCCTAGACCGCATGGGTGAGGTATATGGTCAACTTGAGGACGCCAAGAACTCATCGGCCTTAGAGAAATACAAAGCTGATCTAAAAGCGGCAGGTAAGAAAAAGACAGACGGTGACAACAATGCCGCCCGTGTATCCAGTGGTATTGTCACAGGTCTAATCGATGAGGTTATGCCTACTATCAATGATGACATCAATGGCTTGTTCAACAAGATCACAGGCATGGGTGGTAACACCACAGGCTTCTTCGGCAAGATCATGAGTGGCATTGGTGGTAGCGATGCCGCCAACCTTCGCGCACAACTTACGACCATCAAGTCCAACGTAGGTTTCGATAAACTACAGTCAATGCGTGAGGCATCACCTACAGGCGGTGCATTGGGTAACGTATCTGAGAAAGAGAATGAGTACCTACAGTCTGTACTTGGTAACTTGGAACAATCGCAGTCACCAGAACAGCTAAAGCGGAACTTGTTGAAGCTACGTGAAGCCTACCTAGACATTGTTCATGGTTACGGTAACAGACCTTTTGGAACACCTAACTATAGTGGTGGTTCACCAGCTCAGGGCAACAGTAACACCCAGACTATCAATGGTGTCACAGTGACTAAAGTAACTCCTTAAATTAGAGGTAATAAATGGCTCAGTACCAAGTAGGTTCTTCATTCTACGAGATACCCGACAACATATCTCCACAGCAACTGAACGAAGTCCTAACCGAGCTTGCCTCTAAGGAGCAACCACAGCAACAACAAGGCACTGACGGTGCGTTAGCTTACTCAGTAGACAAAGCACAGCAAATGCTAGGCAAAGGTGTCGAGGTTGCAGGTGATCTTGTTGGTTCTGATACAGTAAAGCAGTTTGGTTCTGACGTTGTTGCACAGCAGGACAAAGATATAGCCGCTGGGGGCTACAAGCCTACATACACTGGTTCTTTTCGTGAGACTTACAACAAGGGAGGTATTGAAAATGCTCTTGGTTGGATTGTTGAGAAATCAGCAGAAAACCTAAGTTCTGGTGGTCTTGCTATAGCAGGAACAGGACTAGCCGCTTTGACAGCTCCATTCTCTGCTTCAGCCGCTTTACTTATCGGTGGTGGTACGTTTGCCGCTAGTGCGGCTATGAACACAGGTGACTCAGCGTTTGAACAAGAAGAAAAGACAGGTGGTTATGACAGCAAGGTAGCTGTTGGTACGGGTATTATTGCTGGTATCCTAGACAAGTTTGGTGCTGGCAAGGTTATTCCTACGTCAGACCTAGCTAAACTAAGTGGTCAAGAGCTTGTTGAGCGTCTTATCAAAGCTGGTCATCCAAATGCCGCCAAGAACATTGGTAAACGCATCTTGAAGTCCTTTGGTAGCGAGGGAGGTACAGAAACAGTACAGGAAGCGGCTATTGTAGGCAGTGCAGTCACTCAGGGCGGCGAATATACCAAAGATGAGCTTATTGATCGTGGTATCGATGCGGCAGTTCTTGGTGGAACTATGGGTGGTACGACAACTACAGCCATAGAAACAGCCAAAGCCACTGGTAGAGGCGTTCAGAACGTCACTGGTATGGCACAAGAGGAAGTTACACCCGAAGTACAAGCCGCTAGAGGCGACTTTGCCAACAGATTAGACCGTATTGCTACTGGCAACGGTATGAACCTCAAGAATGTAGGCAAAATGGGGTCAAAGGGAGCTGTCGATGCTGTCGATAACGCTCATACTGAGATTGCCAGTGAAATTGACTTTGCTACAGACGGTCTGAACCAGACTAACGAAACAACCTTGAACAAAAGAAAAGGCGATACTGCACTTGTAGCTGAAAAGAAGGCAAAAGCACGTTTAGCTATCAAGAACGCCAAGAATAAGGTCAAAGGCATAGTAACCAATGACCAATTAGCGGTTGTAGAAGAGCTAGTGGGCGGCACGACAGAAGGCCAGCAACTCCTCAATCTTATGCGAGAGAGTAACGAACTCACAGCTCTTCACAAAGCTGGATATGTAGGTGGTTTATCACAATACACCGACCTCATGTCTCCTATTGGTGGTCGTGCAGGGTACGACACAGGCATGATCGCTACTGAACGTATGCTGAGACCCCTGATAACAGGCGGTGCGGCCTTCCAGACAGGCGGTGCATCTCTAGCACTGCAAGGTGGCATAGCGGCTACTGGTCGTATTGTGGACGCTATGACAGGCCGTAGAAGCCGTGTTGCTAAGTTCATCAAGAACAACCGTGGTAAGTCAGGACAGCAGGTATCTGCTGGTTCTTCTGCCAGAGCCAAGGGTCTTGCCGCTTTTAGAGCCAGACAAGCAGAGATTGAACGTAAGAAACGTGAGGCCGCAGAGAAACGCCGCCAGCAACAAGCTGAAAACGCACGTAGGAGAGCTGAGGAAGACGCTAAAGCAGACCGCGACAGAGAGATGAACATCCAGATGTACAAGGATGGTACACGTCAATCTGTTGGCTACAATCCTGATAGCCCACAAGACATCCTGTTAAAAGGCACAGGTATGGACTTGAGAAACATAGAGATTGCTCTTGCTGAGATCGTTAGAAATTACCCATCATCACACGCTTATTCAATATCTGCTTCAAGCGCACTCAAGAGCTTGAGACAAGGCGGTAGAATTGAGGGTTTGTCTAACCTTATAAGAGTAATTAACTCAATGGTTATGAATGGCACAACACAGGCTAAACAAGTAAGACAGCCTGATGATGGAGCCATAAACCGTTATAGAGAAAATGAAGCAATCAAACGTGGCATCGAGGCTAACAGAGCTTTTGCACAATCACTGATTGATGCCTTAGATGCCGACACATCTGTAGACAGTTTCTCTAAAGGCATCATTAAGTCTAAGCTGGAAACCTATAAGAACGATGATCTAGGTCTTGATCCACTTGGTCGCGCTAGGCAGGAGCTACAGGACGCCATCGAGGTTCTACAAGCCAACAATGGTAACGTAGAGAAAGCTAATCAATACTTAGGCCAGTATATAGCCCGTGTTGAGACACAGCAGAACGCACGTAAAGGTCAGGAGCAACCTCAGCCTGATCCACAGCCAGAACCTCAGCCACAACCACAGCCTGATCCACAGCCAGAGCCTGATACACCCTTGAATCCTGACCCTGTTGACCCCACATATAGTGATCCAACAGGAGGCACAAATGACATCCCACGAACTACCACCAAAGAACCCGAAGGGGGAGGAGTGGACGGTCAAGGAACTCAAAGCGATCCAGAAGGAAATGGACGGACTGATGTTCCCGATCCAGACCAAGCCAAAAGAACTAAAAAAGCCCAACAAGTAATCTTTGAAATCGGCAAAGAAGGTACAAAGTATGAAAACGGCATCGACAGTATGGATGCTGTAAAAACCTTGGTCGAGGCAATAGGTTCAAAGTTTGTAATTCATGATAGCCATGCTTCTATTCTAAGGGCTTCTGGTAAAAGACGTGGTGAAGGACAACTTAATGGTTTCTTTAACTCTACTACTAATACAGTACACGTTCTAAATGGTGATCTAACAGATTTACCAATAGAATCTTACAGGTCAGTTTTACAGGCAGTAGGAACTGCTTTGCATGAAGCTGGTCATGCTATGGACTTAAATAGAACGGGTGTTCTTTACAGAAATCTTAAAGCTTTGACAGGATCGAGAAGTAGGCAGATCACTGATGGTAAGTTTGAACTGGCTTTAATAGAAAAACTACTATCAACCAAAGGCAGAAAAAGCAGTAAAGACGACCTAAATCATCCAATAGTACGTGAGATTATAGCTTTACAGCGAGAGGGTTATAAGTCCACAGGAACAGGCTCATTAACAGGTGAGGCGCGAGTTCGTGGTGAATACTCAAGAGGTACTGCTGAACAATTAAAAGACAGAGAACGTACTTACTTCCACAAGCCTGTAGAACTTATTGCAGATGCTTTAATGCTTTACATGATTAATCCTAAGAAGTTCAAACAAGATGCGCCTATTACTGCCCAGTTCTTGCGGCAAGTGAACAACGCTGATCCTGATTTAAGTAAAGTTATCACACTACACAGTGCGCCTATTGCGGCTCTTGTTGTTGTTCTTGCAACACTGATAAATCTACAGGATGACAAAGAGGATGAGCCTTTAGAGGCTTTGTCTGCATAATGGGCGCACCTAAAGAACCGCGACTAAAGTCGCCCCCTAAGAAGGGTAACGGTAAGTGTCCACAACGCGCACCCAAGAAAAACTACTTCTCGACTCTGATGGAAACACCAGAGGGTCGAGAGTTACGTAAGCAATGGTCGAACAAAAAGCGTAAGAACGCTGGTCGGCCTAAAGGTACACCTGATGGTCTTCGGAAAGAGCAAGCCGATAACATGAGAGTGGAAGTTAAAAAGGAAGCAGAAAAGGTAGTAGAAGTTATGGCAGAAAAGTATGGCGTAGAAGACGAATACGCAAAAGAAGCACTCAAGACCGCTGTTGAGGTCATGAAGATGCAGGGTGAGACCCGTGAGCGTCTATCAGCCGCAAGGCTAGTGTTAGACTTCACCAAGCAGAAACCTGTGGCAAAGTCCGAAGTAGCTGTAGCTAAAGCAGAAGACTTCTTAGCTTCCCTACTTGTAGAAGACGATAGTGAACCAGAAGCTAAAAGCGGTTCGTAAGCGACTACTACTAGACTTTCCTTTTTATGCTAACTCTGCACTGAAGATCAGAACTAAAGCTGGTGAGATTGCTCCACTAAAACTCAATCCAGCACAGCAAATCCTAGATGAAGCTGTACAAAAACAACTTAAATCAGAAGGTAAGATCAGGATCATTATCCTGAAAGCTAGACAGCAAGGTCTTTCGACCTACACGGGTGGCTATCTATACTTCTCTGTGTCTCAACAAAAAGCCCGTAAAGCTATGGTGATTACTCACCACGCCGACAGTACAAGGGCTTTGTTTGATCTAACTAAGCGATACCACGAACACTGTCCCGACATACTGAAACCCCACACCAAATACAGTAGTAGAAGGGAACTTTCCTTTGATGTACTTGACTCCAGTTATGTCGTTGCAACGGCTGGCGGTGACTCCGTTGGTCGAGGTGAAACACTCACCCATGTCCATGCCTCAGAACTTGCTTTCTGGCCTAAATCATCGGCTCAGGACATATGGAATGGTTTGGCACAAGCTGTACCGAATACTGCTGGCACTACTGTGTTTATCGAGAGTACGGCGAATGGTGTAACAGGCACCTATCACGATTTATGGGTGGGTGCAAAAGAAGGAACCAATGGTTTCATTCCTGTATTCATTCCTTGGTATGTTGATCCAACGTATATCGAGGATGTTCCATCTAACTTCGAGCAAACACCAGAAGAACAAGAGCTGGCTGATAAGTATGATCTATCTGATGCCCAGCTCATGTTTAGAAGACGCAAAGTAGCTCAAAACGGGATTGACTTGTTCAAACAGGAGTATCCTTCTGAACCAGAAGAAGCCTTCCTGACAACTGGTCGTCCCGTATTTAATCCAGAACAGCTCCAGAATAAACTTAGTGAAACAAGGGATGTTGAAGACCGTCTTGCATTAGAAGCTGACGAGTTCCTACCAAACATCAGAGGTGAGCTGACAACTTACATGAAACATGATGGAGGTATGCAATATGTCATTGGGGCTGACGTTGCTATGGGGGTCAGGAACGGTGACTGGTCTGTTGCCCAAGTCCTTGACTCCAAGAAGCGACAAGTTGCTACATGGAGAGGACAAGTTCACCCCGATTACTTTGCGGAAGTCCTCAAAGCCTTGGGGGAGTATTACAACGAAGCATTTATCATCGTTGAAAACAACTCACACGGAATACTGACGTGTACACGCTTAGGTAAGGACTTTGCTTATCCAAACTTCTACACAGAAGTACAAGTAGACAAGCTAACTGACAGAGAAACTGTCAAGCTAGGTTTTACAACAACCTCTAAAACAAAACCTTTAATCATCGATCAATTACGGGCTTCGGTTCGAGAAGAAGAGATCGAGCTTAACGACAAAACGACTATCCGCGAGATGATGACTTACATCGTTACTGAAAGTGGTGCGATGGAGGCTGAACCGTCCTGCTTTGATGACTGTGTGATGAGCCTTGCATTGGCTAACCACGTTCACGAAGGAGCGTGGGAACCTGTAGATACACCTTCAGAACTTTACTTGGAAATGGTCTAAAACATGGCAAAAGTAGAAGAATATGAGAAGCTAGAAGACGACGACATTATAGCTATCCTTGACACTAACATACGGCAGTCAATTGGCTACTATGACAGCGATCTTGCTAGAGAGCGTAAGAAAGTCACTGACTACTATAACGCAACCCTACCTAAGCCAGCACACGACGGTAACAGCCGCTACGTTTCACAAGATGTATATGACAGCGTGGAGTCTATGAAGGCCGCACTGCTAGAGACATTCTCTAGTGGCAATAAGATAGTGAAGTTTGCACCACAGGGTTACGAAGACGTACAGCTTGCGGCAGTCTGTAGTGCATATACTGATTATGTCTTATTCCGACAGAATGATGGCTTTGGTTTGTTCCGTTCAGTTATCCATGACGGTTTAGTAGCCCGTGTAGGTACAGCAAAAGTATTCTGGCAGGAGAGCTTCGAGGAAGACCTTAAAGAGTTCGAGGGTCTTACACAGGACGAGCTAGACATGGTTCTTGCAGAAGAAGATGTTGATCTTGTCGATAGCAAAGAAGACGAGAACGGTCTTTTGTCTGGTGTGATCTCAACGCCACGTGAGACAAGTAAAGTATGCGTTGAGCCTGTACCACCAGAAGAGCTGTTGATCGAAAGCCAAGCAGTTAGTTTATCGACAGTAAACTTCGTTGCCCATAGAAGCCGCAAAACGTTATCTGAGTTACGAGACATGGGCTTCAGTGAAGATAAGCTAGAGAAGATTGGTGACTCACACGAAGATGTAGAACTAGAGACTGATGCAGAGATACTTGCACGTCATGACGACATAGGAGCTGACAGAGGCCACAATAGTCATGGCTACCAAGACCAAGTACGCAACATCATGGTCTATGAGGCATACATAAATATTGATGTCGAAGGTACAGGAGTAGCCAAGCTACACCGTGTCCTCAAGGCTGGTAACGTACTACTAGAAATGGAAGAGACAAACCGCATACCATTTGTATGCTTTGCTCCTCTACCAATACCACACGCTTTCTACGGTAGTAACTTTGCTGAGAAGCTAGTAGCTACACAGAACGCCCGTACAGTCCTTACAAGATCAATCCTTGATCACGCCATGATCACCAACAACCCAAGATACATGGTTGTCAAAGGCGGCTTAACAAATCCAAGGGAGCTGATTGATAACAGAGTGGGTGGTTTGGTAAACGTATCGCGCCCTGATGCTATCAGCCCAATGCCACAAGCATCATTGAACCCGTTTGTATTCCAGACACTACAGCTCCTCGATGAAGACAAAGAAGACAACACAGGCGTATCTAGGTTGTCACAAGGTCTCAACAAGGATGCCATTAGTCACCAGAACTCAGCCGCTATGGTTGAGCAACTGGCTACAATGTCACAACAGCGTCAGAAGATCATTGCAAGGAACTTTGCCAACCAATTTGTCAAACCTTTGTTCCACATGATTTACCAGCTTGTGCTTGAGAATGAAGACCAGCAGAAGATCATCGATCTATCTGGTGAGTACGTGCAGGTCAATCCAAGTATGTGGGAAGACAAACGTGATGTGATGGTACAGCTACATCTGGGTTACGGAGAGCAAGAAGCAGAAAGCCAGAAGCACTTGGCTATGCACCAGATGTTCTCACAAGACCCTATCCTGGCACCTATGTATCAACCTGAGAACGCCTACACCTTGGTCAAAGATACAATGGAGAAGGCAGGTATCCTCAATGTGAGCGACTATCTGACATCACCAGATCAACTGCCGCCACCACAGCCTGATCCTGCACAAGAGATGCAGATGCAGATGGCACAGAAACAAATAGAATTACAAGAGCGTCAGACCGCTGTTTCCGAAGCAAAGGCACAGGTAGATGCACAGGTATCACAGATGAAGCTCCAGCTTGAGCAAATGAAAGCTGAAGCCCAACACGCTCTTCAGAGCGACAACCAAGACCTCAAAGAACAGCAGTTCAAGTTCAAGCAGTTCATTGACTCTAACGAACTGGAAATCCTACGTACTGCCGATGATCTGAGAGGAATAGCCAGCCCAACAGGGTAAGGAGAGAGAAGTGCAGACCAATGAAGAAGAGCAAATGATCCGTCAAGGAGACAACGCTGAGATGCTTTTGGGTATCGAGGCTTTCTCCGAGACTGTCGATAATATGGTTCATCAATCGTTCCAGAACTTTGTGAACTCTAAGCCAGAGGAAACAGGTGCTAGGGAACGTGCGTATAGCCATTACCGAGCTTTGGTAGACATCGTTTCGACCTTGCAACAGCAAGTATCGATCAAGAACGAAATCAACGCCAAGAATGAACGTGACAACAACGAAGAGGTTGAATAGCACCATGTCAGACGTGCAACAAAGCAACTCCTTAAACGAGGGTTTTCCCCTCGATGCAGAAGAAGCCATCCTTGCTAAGTGGGAAGACGCTGAAAAGCCATCCGAAGACGAAGCAGAGGCAACTCAGGATGATCCAGAAGAGACAACGGACATCATTGAGGAAGAGATACTAGAAGAAACAGACGATCAAGAAGAGGTAGAGACAGACCCAGATGATGAGGAAACTGAAGATGAAACTGAAGATGATGAGTCAGAAGATGACGAGGTGGATACAGAAGCCACTGAGGTATCTGACGACACTGAGCTGGAAGTTATCGTCGATGGTGAATCTAAGATGGTATCTGTGGCGAACCTCAAGCGATTGGCTGGTCAAGAAGCTAGTCTCACTCAGAAGTCTCAGCTCGTTAGTTCTCAACGCAAAGAGGTTGAGGCTACTATCGAAAAGAACCATCTCGTTTTCCAGAAGATGCTCAACAAAGCTCAAGAACGCTACAAGCCTTACTCTGAAGTGGACATGCTTGTTGCTAGTAAAACTATGGAAACTGAAGACTTTGCACAGCTCAGAAAAGAAGCCCAAGACGCCTACGACGACTTGAAGTTTCTTAATGAGGAAGCAGACACTTTCTATAAAGACATCAAAGAGCAATCACAGGCTCAACAACGGGACGCCGCTAAAGAGTGTGTGAAAGTCCTCCAAGAAGACATACCTGACTGGAGTAACGCCCTCTATGATGACATTAGAAGTTTTGCAGTTAAACAAGGCTTACCAGAAGACCAAGTAAATCAGTACGTCGATCCTAACGTGATAAAGCTAATCAATATGGCGAGACTATACGATGAAGGTAAGAAGGTAGCATTGGTTAAAAAGAAAAGTGCAACTGCCAAGAAGGTGCTTCGTACAAAGAAGACACCTGATCCAAAAGCATCAACCAAAGCCAACGCAGAAAGAGCTAGGCAGAAGATGGTCGCTAGTGGGGGCAGGGACTTAGACGATATAGCCGCCGCAATCTTAGGTAGTTGGGAGACATAAAAACAACACTTAGCCAATAAGAGGATAATAAACCCAATGGCAATCTATAAGACCTATGAACAAATCGGCCTCGCTGAAGACGTATCTAATATCATCAGCGACATCACTCCAACCGATACGCCTATGTACAGCATGATCAAGACTGAGAAAGTCCATGCTCGACAGTATCAATACATGACAGATACTCTTGCTTCTGCCGCATCAAACGCACAGCTTGAGGGCTTCACTGCATCAGCAGGTACAGCCATTCCGACTGTAATGATTACAGGTAACACACAAATCCTTCAAAAGACCTTCCAAGTGTCTGCAACAGCAGATGCTGTTAAAGCATACGGTAGAGCGAAGGAAACTGCATATCAGCTGTCTAAGGCCTTGAAAGAAATAAAGAAAGACGTAGAATTTGCCTTCGTTGGTGCTTCTAATGCAACAGCGGCTGGTAACGCTACTACAGCCCGTGAGATGGCCTCTGCTGATCAACTGATCGACTCATCAGTTTCAACAGATGCAGGATCAAACTCAACAGACGCACTTACAGAAGCCAAGATGCTTGTAAACATGCAAGCTATCTATGACGCTGGCGGTGACGCTTCAGTCATGATGGTGAAACCTGCTGACTCATTGATTATTGCAGGATTTACTGGTGCTTCTGGTCGTACACGCGACTTCAATGATGGACAGACTACACTCACAAATGCTGTGAACTTGTATGTTTCTCCGTTTGGTGAGTACAAAGTGGTTCTTAACCGCCACCAGATGTCAACACATGCGTTCCTGCTTGACCCAACAATGTGGCGTACAGCTTCATTGCGTCCATTCGCACGGACACTGCTTGCTAAGACAGGTGACTCTGACACCCATATGGTTGTCGGTGAGCTTGGCCTTATGCACAAGAACCCTAAAGGCTCAGGCATGATTACTGGCCTTAGCTAAGTTCTAAAAGGAGTGAGGGGAGCAACAGTGGCTTTTGCTCTCCTTACCACTGCCCCTCACGCCTTTTCTTTTATATCCCCCAAGGAGACTACATTGAGTAAGAAAATAGACCTAGTTGGAGTCAACAATGACTTCAGCGAAGAGGCAGGTAATCTCGTTAGAACAGATAGCCAGCACATCAGCCAGTCCTTCCTAGACGACCTCAAATACAAAAGAAACATGAGTACCAGCCAACGTGAGGGCGAGTTCCAGCACGTAGCCAGTATTCCTACGATCTTTGTCGAGAAATGGAAGAAAGAAGGCTTCGACATCATGGACGGTAAAGTCCCTCTCAAAGAGATAATCAAGAAGCTCAAGTCAGAAAACCTAGATGGCTTTATGGCAACGGAGAAAAGTATCTAATGGCTTACACAGGATCGAAGAAGTTTAGCAAGAAGGTAGGCAATAAGACCGTCAGATATGGCGCAAAAGGCTACAAAGTTAAATCAGGCACTAAAGATGGTGACAGCTACTGTGCGAGATCCGATGGTCAAATGAAGAAACACCCTAAAGCCGCTAAAAACCCAAACAGTCCACTTCGACTATCCAGAGCAAAATGGAAGTGCAGTGGCAGTAAAAGCAGGAGAACGTAATGCCAAATGTTAATGGAAAGAAATATCCTTACACAACCGCTGGCAAAGTGGCGGCAAAGAAAGCCGCTAAAAAGGTTGCGGCTAAGAAGAAGACCACGACTAAGAAGGGGTATGCTTGATGAGTCTTTACAGAAACATTGCCAAAAAGAGGGCGCGGATTCAAGCAGGTTCTGGTGAGCGTATGCGTTCAGCAGGTTCTGAAGGCGCACCTACTAATGCCGCATTTAAGAAAGCCGCCAAGACTGCCAAAAAGAAACCTAAGACAAGGAAAACCTAGATGAATTACGGAGATATTAAAAGTCATTTCAATGACCTTCTTAATAGAAGCGACATTACAACAACCCTAACAACACGTTTCATTGACCAAGGTATCTCACGTATTCAACGCCAGCTACGTACTCCGTTAAATGAGAACCTAAACACATACACAGTCAGTAGTCAGACAGGTTCCTTTACATTGCCCAATGACTTCTTGGAGATCATTAGCCTGTACTACGATGAGTATGAGCTACAACGTATTCCTATGTCTAAGTATAGAGCTGTGGCTACTAATCCAACAGCAGGTAATCCAACGACATTTACACGTCAGCAATCTAGCTTATTAGTACACCCACAGCCCACCACTGGAAGCCTTGTCTTGTATTATTACGGTGAGTTTGCGGCTATGTCTGCTGACAGCGACGAGAACGCATTGGCGGCTGTTGCCCCAGACTTGATAATCTATGCTGGCCTTACGTATGCCGCAGACTACTACCTTGATGAACGTGCCGCTGTCTTTGAACAAAAGTTCAATCAGTTCCTGACTGAGATACAAGAGCAAGCAAACGATCAGGAGATGAATGGTGGCATACAGGCCATCCAGCCAACATACACATACACAGACTATCAATCATCATACTCAACTAACTAGCGGAGACTTCGATGGCATCAACCAGCTTCTTCAAAAGCTCAGGCACCTCCGCAACCCTATCAGCCTCTTTTGCCGCCAGTGTAGAGTCCGTTGCCGCTTCAGCTTTAGCCGCCGCCTCTAGTGCCTCAGCCGCCTCTACAAGTGAGACCAATGCGGCCTCTAGTGCCGCTAGTGCATTGAGCCATAAGAACGATAGCTTCACTAATAAACAGAACGCCGCCGCTAGTCAGCAATCGGCTACAGCTAGTGAGAACGCCGCCGCCGCCTCAGCCGCTACTGCGACTACACAAGCTCAGTCAGCGACATCCTCAGCATCTACAGCTACCACTGCTGTCACCACGACAAACAACGTGGTAGCTGATGCTACTAAGCTGGCATTGAACGCGGCTAACAGTCAGTTTACACTAAGCGATAGTTCAACTACAGGTTTCTCAGCTCTACACTACCAGACGCTTACAGCGGCAAATGCGACATCTACAGCGGCTGATGCAGTATCCACAGCGGCTGACGCGGTATCCACAGCGGCTGATGTAGTTACCACTACTGCCGATAAAGCATCTGCTTTAGCTTCAAAGAACTCAGCAACAGCAAGTGCATCTACAGCCACTACACAGGCATCTAATAGTTCTGCCTCAGCTACCTTGTCTAGCCAGTGGGCATCTAAGGTAGATGGTATAGTTGCATCAACTAACTATTCATCTAAAGCCTTTGCTGTAGGTGGTACTGGTGTTGATGGTCAGACAGGATCATCTAAAGACTGGGCAGTAAAGACCAACGGAGTTGTAGACAGCTCTAGTGAGTATTCAGCAAAAGAATATGCACTGGGTACTAATCAATCTGTCGGTAGTGCGAAGCAATGGGCATTAGGTGGTGGTGGAAGTTACACTACAGCTACAGCAGTAGCTGGTGGCCTTTACTCAGCTAAGTATTATGCAGAAGCCGCCCAGTCAGCCGCTTCTAGTGCCTCTGGTAGTCTTACATCATTCCAAGCTGTCTACCTTGGTTCTGGCTCTAGTGACCCCTCTAGCGGTCATACCAGTGGTGACATCTTCTTCAACACAACAGTGAATAAACTCAAGTATTACGATGGCAGTTCTTGGATAGCTATCGAGGCAATGGTTGGTGCAACGGCTGGTTTCGCCATTGCAGTAGCAATAGCTCTATAACGAGGAAAACATAAATGGCACAGAACTTCAGACGCTACACAATCAATGCTGTCGGTACTAATGCACAGGACGTACCTGATGGTGCAAACTTTGACTCATACGATACCATCGTAGGCATACGGTTAGGCAACGTAACGACAAACATGATCAAGGTAGATGCTTACATAAACGATGGCACTAACGACATCATGCTAGTCAAAGATGCACCGATACCTGCTGGATCATCCCTTGAGTTGATCGATGGTGGATCAAAGATCATCGTCCAGTCTGGTGACAGACTCTATGTCAAATCAGATACAGCCAGCTCCTGTGACGTATGGGTATCTGCTGTTGACGCTATTAGCACATAAGGGAGTGACCCAATGGGATATGTAGGTAATCAAACTACAAATGCGTTCACCTCTATGGACAAGCAGGACATCACAGGAAACGGTGGGACAAGCTATACACTGTCTCACGCTATAGCCAATGCTCAAGAAATAGAAGTGTTTGTGAATAACGTCCGTCAGGAACCAGCCGTAGCTTACACCGTAACAGGCACAGCACTGACAATGACAGGCAACGTGGCAAGCACTGATGACTTCTATGTTGTCTATCAGGGCAAAGCTGTTCAGACAGTAGTACCGCCAGATGGTTCGGTTACATCTGCCAAGATTGCAGACGATGCTGTGACTTCTGCGAAGCTAGACACGAATATTGCTATCGCTGGTTCGCTTAGTACAGTATTTTCC
>Ga0181389_1000472_pt1 | contig 16505 bp, 29 predicted proteins | sample 12SPOviralmetaG_FD_130121 | JGI IMG/M metagenome (GOLD analysis project Ga0181389, IMG submission 130121) | Marine viral communities from the oligotrophic San Pedro Time Series (SPOT) site, San Pedro Channel, CA, USA - 12 SPOT_SRF_2010-06-29 | ecosystem: Environmental > Aquatic > Marine > Strait...
CAGACGAGAATCCACGCATTAAAGCAAAGAGTGTAACTGAGAAACTTGGGGGATGATATGGTCAAAGAAGCAATCGTACTATTAATGTTCTTTGGCAGTCCTCTTGAATTAAAAGAATACACTGTACGCGATGGTCTAAGTGAATGCCTTGGTGCAAAGAGAACAATCTCTCGCAATGTAAGAACTCCAGGAAAGACAGAATATAAAGGTACTATGAGATTGGCGTGTAAGAAACTTACGGTGAAAGTAGACGAAGATGATCGTGTACTAGAATTTGTAAGTGTTAAAAAGAGTGAATTAAAACCGTTTTAGGAGGATTCAATGGAATTCATTATCGATCAACTTGTCACTTGGTGGCAATTTACAGTTGTCGGAGTACTAATCATTATAGGATGGGTAATCAACAAATTAGGAGTTGATCAAGATGAAGATATTATTGGATTTAAATATTTTGAGATGCCACAACTAAAACCACTAAAAATTAATACAGCACGTAAAGGTTTTTGGGGTGCTATATGGATGTGGTTAACCGGCACTCGACATTGGATGGTAGCGCAAGATTGGGCATATGAAATTGACGGAGAGCAATATGTAATTCCAGCAGGCTTTCAATTTGATGGCGCGTCAATACCTAAATTTTTGCACACTTGGTTATCACCGACTGGTGTATTATTAATGGGTGGATTAGTGCATGATTATGCATATAAATACGAAACACTATTGAGAACCGGCAAGATAGAAACAATGGGTGTAATAGATCAGAAAAAAGCCGATCAAATTTTTAGAGATATTAATATCGAACAAAATGGTTTTCACTTTCTTAATAACTTAGCATATTGGGCTTTACGTATTGGTGGATTTGCAGCGTGGAATGGCCATCGTAAGCGCGATTGTAAAATTGACGGTTTAAATCAATTTAATGAGAAAAAATTGTTGGGAGAAGAGTAATGTACGAATATAGAGCAACAGTTAATAGAGTAGTCGATGGTGATACAGTAGATATAGATATTGATTTAGGATTCGGAGTTTGGATGAAAGATGAACGTGTCCGAGTTATGGGCATAGATACACCTGAATCGCGTACTTCAGATAAAGTAGAAAAGGTATTTGGACTAGCAGCTAAAGATCGTCTTAAAGAACTTATTCCAGAAGGATCAATTCAAGTCCTTAAAACAGAAGTTGATAGAGATGGAGAAGATGCTAAAGGAAAATTTGGTAGAATCTTAGGAGACTTTATTGTTGAAGGAGAAAGAATCACTGACATCTTAGTTAATGAGGGACATGCTGTAGAATATCATGGTCAATCAAAAGATGATATTCAAAGTAAACATTTAGCCAATAGAGAAAGATTAATTGCAGAAGGCAAAGTTGTTATATGATAGAGTATAAGTGTGGACCTACTTGGGATCGAAGAATAGTTACTCTTGATCCACCTGAAAAAGTAGCTTTATTAATGTCTGGTGGAATTGATAGTTTAGTATTATATAATTTACTAAGCAGACATACTGAGGTAGAAGTTTACACCGCCGATAGAGGTGATGGCTTTGATACTCCATTGACTGTTGCAGAGCATATTGGTAAATTTCCAAATACAATTTCTGTAGATCCATCAAATCCAAAAGAAATGATGGTAAAAGCAATACAGAATATACGTGGTTTCGATATATATTTAGGTTTAAATGTTCAACCGCCAATTGAGCATTTTCCACAATTTGATATTGATGGTAGACCTTATAGGCCATTTTATATTCCGTTTAAAAATGTAAAAGCACCGTTTTTACATATGTACAAATATCACATTATAGATCTTGCTCATAAAGAAGGTATAGATATTAGTGAATCACAAAGTTGTCTTGAGTATAGAGTTGGTCATTGCAGTAGATGTTGGCAATGCAGAGAAATTACTTGGGCGTTTGACATGTTAAGGAAAGAAAAAAATGAGAGATCTGTTACTCACAAGCACATTGACTCACGCGAAGGGTCACGTAGATAAACACATCGCAAATGTAGAAGTATATCTTGCAAATCCTGCAGGAATCGGAGAACATTCAGATATTATTGAAGCGATAGAAATTGAACTAGAAGCCATTGCAAAATATAATGATCAAATTGAAATGATTAATAAATATTTTCTTCGAGAATACTGATTTAGCTGTTTACAAAACAGTGAAAATGATATATAATACATCTATTAAATAATCAAACAAAGAGGTATATGGGTATGCAAACACAGTTTGTAGACACGAGGGAGTTTTTGTCCGAAACTCGATTCTATGATGGATATTCTCGTTTCAAAGAAGATGCTGGACAGTATGAAAACTGGGAAGAAGCAGTTGATCGTGTTATTGATATGCACGATGAAAACTATAAAAATCAAGGAAACTTGTTGGCTCCATATCTCGAAGAAGCAAAAAATGCATATAAAGAACAAAGAGTTCTTGGTGCACAACGCGCATTGCAATTTGGCGGTGATCAATTAAAAAAACATCAAATGAGAATGTATAATTGTACATCATCATATGCAGATCGTCCTGCATTTTTTGGTGAATATTTTTATATTTTATTGTGTGGTGCAGGTGCAGGATTCTCTGTACAACAACATCATATTGCTAAATTGCCACAATTGCAGCAACGCACTAAACAAGCTAAAGGCTATATCGTTGAAGATTCTATTGAAGGTTGGGCTTCTGCGCTCGATGTTCTTATGTCTTCATACTTTGTTGGAGGCGGTAAACATTCTGATTTTGAGGGTCGTAGAGTTTTCTTTGATCTATCACAAATCAGACCTAAAGGAGCTAAAATTTCTGGTGGATTTAAAGCACCGGGTCCAGAAGGTTTACGTAAATCTCTTGATAAAATTGAACATATGCTTCAAGCAAAAGTAATTGATTCAAAAGAGTCTGTTAATATTACTCCATTAATGGTGTATGATATTTGTATGCATGCTGCTGATGCAGTTCTTTCTGGTGGTGTTCGTCGTTCTGCAACTATTTGTCTCTTTTCTCCAGAAGATGATGAGATGATGACAGCAAAAACTGGTAATTGGTTTATAGATAATCCACAACGTGGACGTTCAAATAACTCTGCAGTTATTGTGCGCGATGAAGCAACACCTGAAATGTTTGCAAAGATTATGGAATCTGTTAAGTCGTTTGGTGAACCAGGTTTTTATTTTACAACATCAAAAGAGCATACTACTAATCCTTGTGTTGAAATTGGCATGTTTCCGCATTATGAAGGAGAATCAGGATGGCAAGGCTGCAACTTAACAGAAATTAATGGTGGTAAGTGTCATACAGAAGAAGATTTCTATAAAGCTTGCAGGGCAGGTGCAATTCTTGGAACTTTACAAGCAGGCTATACTGACTTTGAATTTTTAAGTCCAGTGTCAAAAAAGATCTTTGATAGAGAAGCATTGCTAGGTGTTTCTATTACTGGATGGATGAATAATCCAAAAGTATTATTTGACGAGAATGTTCTTGAAAAAGGAGCAAAAATTGTTAAGGAAATTAACAGAGAGGTCGCTGCTATTATTGGCATTAATCCTGCTGCTAGGACTACATGTGTTAAGCCAAGCGGTAACGCAAGCGTCCTCTTACAAACAGCCAGCGGAATACACGCAGAACATTCCAGCTTGTACATCCGAAACGTACAAATGAATAAAGAGTCTGAAATTACTCAGGCAATTACGAAAACAAATCCTTACATGGTTGAAGAATCAGTATGGTCTGCTAACGGAACTGATGTCGTAGTCTCGTTTCCGATTGTTCCAAAAAAAGGTTCAATGTATAAAGATGACCTATATGGTGTAAAGCATTTAGAACTAGTAGCAAAAGCTCAAAAGCATTGGGTAATTGCTGGTACGAATGAAGAGCTTTGTGCTGATGAGGGCATTCGTCATAATGTTTCTAATACCATTATTGTTGATAATTGGGATGAAGTAGAGAAATACGTATTTGAGAATAGATATTCTTTCTCTGGTATTTCTTTCTTATCTCCAACAGGCGATAAAGACTATAATCAAGCACCGAATACTGCAGTAATCGATGAAAAGAAAATGGTAAAAGAATATGGCACTGCAGCAATTTTTGCTTCAGGTCTAGTTGTTGATGCAATTAAAGTATTCCCTAATTTATGGGATGCATGTTCAACTGCTCAGGGATTTGGTATTGATATTAGTCTTGAGTCTGCAGAAAATTCTGCAAGACAAGATTGGATTCGTCGTTATGAAAATTTTGCCAATAACTATTTCAACAGCGATATGAAGCGCGGAGAACATTGCTTAAAGGATGCATATCTTTTACATAAGTGGAATAAAATTCAACAAAATCTAAAACCAGTAAATTGGAAAACCGATTTAACTCAACAAAAATTTACTGATGTTGATACGCTCGCCGCAGCAGCTTGCGCAGGCGGGGCATGTGAAATCGACTTCTAGTATACCGTCACCTTGTATAAAGGTTTGTACTATAGAAAACGACCATTGCTTAGGCTGTGGTCGTTCTACTGACGAGATTAAAGAATGGTTTTACTGTGACGATCAACGCAAACTGGAGATAATAGAGCAAATTGGAAAACGAATACCGGATAGAGTGTGAAGACTGCGAATCGACCACGATAGTACTAGTTAATAACGGTGAGCATCCAGAATATTGCTCAATTTGTGGGAATAAAGCTAATATAGAAGACATTTCTGAACATAATATATAGTAGTATGTGGTATTATAATGAAGCTAAATACAATGAAACCCCAGATGACTACCAAGGATTTGTGTATGTTATCACAGAATTGGGTACAAATAAAAAATATATCGGTAAAAAGAACTTTTGGAGGCCTAAGGTACTACCAAAAAATTCTAAAAGAAACCGAAGAGTCAGAACAAGAGTTCCAAGTGACTGGCAAGAATATTATGGATCAAATAAAGAACTTCAATTACTCGTTGAACAACGAGGGCAAGATAGTTACAAAAGAGAAATCTTAAAGCTGTGTAGAACTAAAGGTGAGATGTCTTATTTTGAGGCTAAATTCCAATTTGACAATAATGTCCTTATTAGTGACGAATATTATAATGAGTTTATAGGATGCAAGATACATTCGAGACATTTGCCAAAAGACTTAAGGATTACTACGGAGATAAGCTCGTAGATCCAGAAATGTATCCAGAAGTTTTTTCGTATCAAGTAAAAATATATATGTACATTTACGGAAAATAGTGGTATAATAGACCTACAATAAAGATAGGAACTATATTATGATTTTAGTCGACTTCAGTGCCATCGCCGTGGCCAATATTGCGGTACAAAAACTTAACGATGAAGATATGATTCGTCATATGATTCTTAATACGTTACGCATGTATCGTACTAAATACAAAGATAAGTACGGAGAATTGGTGCTTGCTTGTGACGGACCTAATAATTGGCGCAAATCTCATTATCCACAGTATAAAGCAAATCGCAAGAAAACACGCGATACATCATCATTTGATTGGAATGCTGCATTTACTATTATGAATAATGTTCGCGAAGAAATCAAAGAAAACTTTCCATATAAAGTATTACATATTGATGGCTGTGAAGCTGATGATATTATTGCAACTGTAGTAGAAAATACACAAGAATTTGGTCAGTACGAAGATGTTATGATTATCTCTGGTGATAAAGACTTTGTCCAGTTACAAAAATATGATAATGTTACACAGTTTTCTCCAGTACAGAAAAAGCTTGTTACAGAAAAAAATCCACGTGCATTCTTAATCGAACAAATTATGCGCGGTGATACATCAGATGGTGTACCAAATGTATTATCAGATGATGATGTGTTTGTAGAAAGTAGAAGACAAACGCCGCTATCAAAGAAAAAGCTAGATATTATTATCGAAGATCTTAATGATGGTGAATTGTTGTATGCAGCAAGTTGGTATCGTAATTATTGCCGTAATAAAAAGCTAATTGATTTAGCAGAAACACCACAAGATCTAAAAAATGAAATCATTCGAGAATTTAATTCACAAGATCCGTGGCATAACAAAGGTTTGGTGTTTCCATATCTTATAAATAAAAGGTGTAACCAGTTGATTGAATCGGTTCAGGAGTTTATACAGTAATGAGAATGTATGTTTATGAAGTGTTTGAAGACATTAATAAAGCACAAACAAAAAAAGAAAAAGTAGCCATATTAAAAGAGAACGAGACATGGGCTCTTAAAGATATTATTAAAGGATCTATGGATCCAAATATAAAATGGCATTTACCAGCTGGAGAAGTACCATATACGCCAAGCCAGCCGCATAATGCTCCATCAAATCTTAAAAGACAAAATACTAAGTTTTCGTATTTTGCTAAAGGTGGTAAGGGAGAAGAAATGCCTCAATATAAAAGAGAAAAAGTTTTTCTTGGAATAGTTGAGTCAATTCACCCCAAAGATGCAGAATTGATGGTAAATATGATTAATAAGAAGACACCAGAAGGTGTGACTAAAGCAGTTATACAGGAGGCATTCCCTGGTCTTATCAGCGAATAGCTTATTTTTAACAACTAACTTCAGAGCATGTGCGCATTTTGCCGCATGCTCTTTTTTATTGGAGAAGACTCTAATGGTATTTGCTCAAAAAGAACGACTCATCAATGATACTAAAGAACTTACTGATTATGCTATAAGACTTGCAAAAAAAGGTAAAGTTGAGCAATCAAAAAAAATAATGGCTAAAAGAGATTTTGTCTTAGAAACATTAGAAAAATTCCATGCAAATCCCACTTAAAACAAAATAAACCGGTGTACTATCTCGGCCCATATGGTATAATAGAGTATATCTTAAACAAGCAGAGGTAGTATCCTTATGAAATATAGCGGTATAGTTAATCAGGAATTTATTAATTACCTGAATAAAAAAGTTAGCGCTGATACTAGAGATCCTGTATTAGCTTCTCGGCAATGGTCTTTTGAATTTCCTGAAAGACATTTATGTAGTGTTAAAGGCAGTGGTCATACATTAAATGAAGGCTTTGAATATGATACAAACCATGAATTTTTTGGTAAATGCGATTTTAAATATCACAATAAAGAAGGCGTAATACGTTTAACAGATTATGTATATAAGAATATCGCAAAAGGATTTATTGATACATTTATTACATGGAAATGGATAGATCGAAATCCTAACGAAGCTGTACGATTAAATGAAAAAGTAAAATACGAATTAATCATGTACATTGATGCAGAAACAGTGTATAATAATGCTATATTGAATGGAGACAGATATGAATATTTTTATTCTGGATAAAGATCCAATAGTTGCTGCTCAATTGCAGTGTGATAAACATGTTGTAAAGATGATTGTAGAATCTGCTCAAATGCTATCTACTGCGCATCGCATGCTAGATGGTACTATACAAATAGCGCCATCAAAATCTGGTAAAAGAATGGTTAAGCATTATAGATTATTTAATGATTTAGATCTTGACGAAACATTATACAAGGCTGTCCACTATAAACATCCTTGCACAGTATGGACTATGGAATCTAATCAAAACTATGATTGGCATTGGATACATTTTAAGGCTTTATGTAATGAGTATACATACAGATATGGTAAAGTGCATTCGTCTGAAAGATTGCTAATACCTTTGTGCTGGGGGCCAAAAAATATACCAAAAGGTAAATTGACACCGTTTAAGTTAGCAATGAAATCAAATCCTGAATGTATGTTAGAAAATCCGGTGCTTTCATACCGCGCGTTTTATCAAACTAAACAAGATAGATTTAAAATGGCGTGGACAAAACGCGAGAAACCTGAATGGTTTCAGGAGAAATGTAATGGATAAAGTTTTCTTACTAGTTATATCTATGTGGGGTAATACTGGTACTGAATGGGAGTATATTGGAAATCAAATCGTACTTCAAGAACCAATGACTGAAAAACAATGTCTATATATAATTCAAGATGACAAATGGGCTGCCACATACGAAAATGAATACTACATGATGAAGACCCAGTGTTATCCAAAAGAATGTGCAGGCAAGGAGAAATGTAATGGATAAATTAGATAAATTAGATTTTTTATATCAAGAAATCAAGCTTGCAGAGTCAAGATTGCAATTACATGATACAGGGCATATTAATACTGCTATTTCGTGGATGAATCGTAGAATTTCAGAAATTAAAGAAGAAATACGTGAAACGCAATATAAAAATCCTGTCGGTAGAATGGATAAAAACACATGAAGATGAAGGAATAGTATAGTGCCAACTTATACTCTAAAAAGAGTTTCAACTGGAGAAGAATGGGATGTTTCATGCCCATTTGATGATCTAGCGCAAATGCTAGAGAACGATGATATTATTAAAGTATTATCAACTCCTAATTTTGCTGCTACTCCTTTGCAAGATAATCTTTCAAGAGCTGGTAAGGATTGGCAAGATCATCTCGGTAGAATTAAAAAGAATTCTGGTAGTAAAAACACAATTAAAGTATGAGTGAGTGATAGATGAATAAATCTACGGCTACGATTCGTGACCTAGTGGTGCATGAACCAATTACTGAAAACCAAACGAAGGCGTATGAAGCATGGGATGAAGGTGATAATATTGTATTAGCTGGTTCTGCAGGAACCGGTAAAACTTTTATTGCGTTATATTTAGCATTAGAAGCAATTTTAGAGAAAGCTACTCCGTATAAAAAGATTATTCTAGTTAGATCTGTTGTGCCAACAAGAGATATGGGCTTTTTGCCTGGTACTATGGAAGAAAAGAAAGGTCCTTATGAAATACCTTATCAAAGCATCTGTATGCAACTTCTTAATGATCAAGCAGCATATAATAAACTGGTATCAGCGAAACAACTCGAGTTTACTACTACATCCTTTATTCGTGGTCTTACTATTGATAACAGTATCATTATTGTTGACGAGATGCAAAATTTAAACTTTCATGAACTTGATTCTATTATTACTCGAGTTGGAGAAAATACTCGCATTCTATTCTGTGGAGATTACTACCAATCAGATTTTAAAGATGAAACAGAAAAGAATGGTATACAGAGATTTTTGCGTATCGTTGAACAATTAAAAAACTTCAGTGTTATAACATTTAATTGGCATGACATTGTAAGATCTGATTTTTTAAGAGACTATATAATGACAAAAGAAATGTTAGGAATGAGATGACCCGCGTATTTGAGCATGAATATTTAGATCTAGGTTATGATGATTTAGTTACAGAAAACAAAAATGGAAAAAGACTATACAACACACCAGACGGTAATCAATATCCTAGCGTAACAAGCGTGTTGAGTATTATCAATGAAGATAAGATTGCTGCATGGCGCCAACGGGTAGGGGAAGAAGAAGCTAATCGCGTAGGTCATCGGGCATCAAGTCGTGGTACATCTGTTCACTCTATTTTAGAAAGATATTTGTTAAATGAAGATACATCAGAATTTCTCCCTCATGTTAAGCAAAGCCTTCAAAATCTCAGGCCAATTCTTGATCGATCTATCGGGAAAATCTTTGGTCTCGAGAGTGCTCTTTTTAGTCGCCATCTTGGGTTGGCTGGTCGTGTTGATTGCGTAGCTGAATTCGATGGTGTTCCTTCAATTATCGACTTTAAGACCTCTCGCTACCCTAAGAAAAAACAGATGGTTCCTAACTATTTCGCACAGGCTAGCGCTTATGCCATTATGTTCGAAGAGAGGACTGGCTTACCAATCACCAACACTGTTATTCTTATGGACGTAGATGACAATGCTCCTATTGTCTTTAAAGAACATCGAGATAACTATACAGACCTACTATTTAAGACGATAGAAGAGTTCAAACGGCGTAAATTATTTTCATCTTAATGCGTTTTTAGCATGTACAATCTCCCTTTTTTATGGTATAATAGATCCATAATAAGAAAAGAGGAGAAAATTATTATGAAAAATATTACACAACAAGTCTTGACAATGTTTCAACTAAAAGCATTTCAACACGAATATTCTGCATTATCAGAAGTAATGCAACCAGGTCCAGATATTCTAGATAGAATTGGCTATCTCGAACAAATCTTTGATTACGTAGATATGGGTGAAATTCTCATTAATATGAGGAGTAAATAATATGGTAATATATCTTGATATGGATGGCGTAATTGCTGACTTCTTTAATGGTATTGAAACATACTATGAGGTAAACCATTGGAAATCTATTAAACATCGCGATGGGATTTTTGTAGAACTTCGTGATACAGATTTCTTTTATCAGCTTAAAACATTTAAAGCTGACTCACACAAGATTGTGAGAAAGGTACAAGAACTTGCATCTATCAATAAAATTGATTGGGGCATCTGTTCTTCACCCTTACGTGGTGATACTAACAACTCTTCATATTGGAAAAGACGTTGGTTAGAAAAACAAAGTATGGTACCGCCGAAAATCGAAAATATGATTTTTACAAGTAATAAGCATAAGTATGCTATTGATGGTCTAACTCGTACACCTAATATTCTTATCGATGATAAGCCTGAAAATATTAGACGATGGAAAGAAGCTGGCGGTATTGGTATTCGCTTTCAGTGTAATGAAGACGATATTGAAGAATACTTATTTGTAGAAATAGAAAAGGCTGTTGCTAAATGTCGATAACAGAAATAATGAATCTTCGAACTAGGTTTGAAGAAATTACTGCTGAGTATAAATGTAAAGAACCTATGGGTTCTGATATAAATAGTTTAAAGTGGTTTGTAGAGTTCGGTCACAAATCGAATTCACTTCGTAATGATTTTAGAGAAGCATTAGAGATTGCAGAAGCAATCATTACGGAGTACGAAAGCAATGAGCGAGAAAAAGAAAACTGTTTCGGGACTTGATGATGCAGACACAAATGGTGATGGTCATATCACGTCTGAAGAACTTGAAATGCATATGGAGTTCAAGCGTAAAGAACTTGAAGATGCAGATGCCCAGCGAGATGCTATGAGAAAAATGACATGGTTTGCATTATTTGGAATGTTACTATATCCAGCAATTATTTTAATTACTACATTAGCTGAACAAGATAAGGCAGCACAATTAATTAGTGATATAGCACCTACATATTTTGTATCAATTTCTGTTTTAGTGGCAGCATTCTTCGGGGCAGATGCGATTAAAAAGAAATAATATATAATTAAAACAAGCGAGTAATTATGAAAAGATTGATTTATCAAGTCGCAGTTGGCGCAAAATCTAAACTATATCAACATTGTATTGAGTCTGTAAAAGCATATTGTGGTATGCACGATTTTGATCATATAGTTCAAGGCGTGCCTAAATTACGTATAAAACCAGATATTTTTGCTACAGGACGTAGCAAAGAATCTTACGAGAAACATGGCGGTTTTCTTCCTATTTTTGAGAAGGAAAACGCCTTTTCTTATTTCAAAGACTATGATCAAATTGCAATTATTGATGCTGATATTTGGATTAGACCAGGTTCATCAAATATTTTTTTAGAAATAGATGCTGATGCAGATTTTGCTGGAGTAGTTGAAAGTGAAATGCCTATTGAGCCATGGTATAATCAAAAAATACTAGGTTATTCTCGTATGCAATATGGAACTCTTAAGATTCCTACATGGTATGGTCAATACAACGATAAAACTGGATTTCCATTTATGAATATGGGAATGATGGTTATGAATAATTCATTTGCTAAATATCTTAATGATGAGACTCCAGAACAATTTATTCGTAGATCAGAATTTAAAAAATTCGTTGATGGTATAGGACCATATAAATGGTCAACTGATCAGACACTACTTAATTATTGGGTAAACACATGTGGTATGAATGTACAAAGACTCGATTGGAAATGGAATGCTCTCTTTACTGCAGTTGAATCTGATAAGATAAAAGAAGCAAACTTTGTACACTTTTTCTTAAAAGATAAATTGCCTAATAAAGGTGAAAATGTAAAGGAGCTAATGGCTAAAGTATGATTATTGATAATATTAATAAAAAAATATTTGTGCATATTCCAAAAAATGCTGGTATGACAATTAGACATAGTCCGTTTCTTAAAGATAGAATTTTAATTAATGGAGCTCATACACATAAAAGCCAAGAATATACGAATAAGTTGCTAGAAACAATGAAAGCAATTGGTGACCACCACGGCATTGAACATGCAAGGTGGATAGATCTAAAAGAAAAATATACTAAAGCGCACGATGCATTTGCTATTATTCGTAATCCATGGGACAGAGTTGTTTCGCGGTATTTCTTTGCTAAAAAGGTTATTGAAGTTGAAAAGAAACAAACTCAAAAATACGCAGATACATCTTCATTTGAAGCTTTTTTAGAAGAAAGACATAAATGGGGTGATAAAGAATATATGTGGCATAGAGCTATTCGCGGCTGGTATCCTGCAACTGATCACGTTACCGATAGTAAAGGTAAACTGAAATGTGACATGCTAAGATTAGAACATCTTAATAAAGATTTAATTGCTTATTTTAAGATTCCAATGATGTCGCGACCAAGAAATGTAACTGCTATGAATAAGGGTACATATAGAGATATGTACAACAAAGAAACAATTCAAATTATCGCTGATTGGTATAAAAAAGATATTGATATGTGGGGATTTGATTTTGATAGCGGACCAACTAAAAATTATTGGAGACTAGATAATGAGTGAACTCGGAAATCTATTTAATAAGTATGGATGTGATAAAACTAAAAAACACAAATATGAAAAGATTTATGAACCTGTATTTAAAAAACTAAAAGATAAAACCGATTTGCGAATCTTAGAAATTGGTGTATTTCATGGTCATAGCACAGAGGCTTTATTAGATTATTTTCCTCATGCACACATGTATGGCATTGATATTTTTGAACGCACAAATCCAGAAGATATTGAAGCGTATATGGATCATGACGATCGTACACACTGGTTAAAAGCTAGTAGTACAGATCCAAATCTATACAAAATGTTACGTGAAAAGTTTGGCAAATCAACTAAATTTGATATTATTATTGATGATGGTATGCATACTCCTAAAGCAAATAAAGAAACGTTTGAAAATTTGCATCGAACTTTAAAAAGAGATGGTGTATATTTTATTGAAGATGTTTGGCCATTAGAATTAATGAATGATGAAGAAATGGAACACCAATGGATTAAGAGATTTCCTGATAGATACAATTTAATGGATAATCAATTATTTCTTAATTCTTTAGAAAGATCTGGTTTAAGAGTATTAAGACACGATCATCGTAAACTAACTGGTCATGCAGATAGTTACGTAATAGAGTTAAGATCATGAAAGCGTATGTAATTACTATATTAGGTCATACGTTATCAGAAGTAGCTGCAGAGACTTGTATAGCATCATCACAATCATTTGGAAATGAATTTAAAGTAGAAACATTTGAGGCTTGTACCCCTATTGACTGTGGCGAAGTAATGTCTGATTATGGTATTCAGTGGGATTATCCGTGGGAAGGTGAAGAAACTGATATGAGGACCGGTTTACGACTATCAGCATACCAAACCCGTGATCCTCTTGCTCGAATAGCGTGTGCAACTAGTCACTATAAGTTATGGCAAAAATGTCAAAATGATAATGAACCGATTTTAATTCTTGAACATGATACAGTCTTTCGTAGAAAACTTGATCCTGAATTTGTTTTAAATTCAAGATATAATATTGTTGGCTTAAATGATCCAATTGGAGCAACTCGTAGAGCAAGGCAATTTGATCAACAAGTTAAAGCTGCAAGAGAAAAAGGCAATGCAATTTGTAAAATACCATCTGTTGATGCATTTGATGTTCCTCAAGGTTTAGCTGGAAACAGCGCATATATAATTAAACCTAAAGGAGCTAGTGCTGTAATTGCAGCAGTAGATGACTATGGATTATGGCCAAATGATGCCATTATGTGTAAACAGTTGGTAAAAAGAATGGGTGTTACAACTAAATATTATACACATGTTCAAGGATTACCATCAACAACTACGGATTAAAAATGAAATCTTTTGTAATTACAATTGAGTCGATTGAAAAATCAGTACAAGCTGCAAATAGATGCATAAAAACTGGTAAAAAATATGGATTTGAAATTGAAAAATTTAAAGCTACAACACCAGCAGATAATCCAATTGAAATCATTCATAAATTAGGTATTTCTCCGCAAGGATTTGCAGAAAAATACTCTCGAAGAGAAAATTGTATTGCTGCATTTTTATCACACTATTATCTATGGAAAAAAGCTGTAGATACAAATGAGAATATTATTATTTTTGAGCACGATGCTATTATTACTGGTTCATTACCAGAAAATTTTAAATTTAATAAAGTAATTACATTTTCAAAACCATCATATGGAAAATTTAATACACCAATAAAAATTGGAGTTGATGGTTTAGTGCAAAAACAATATTTTGGTGGAGCTCATGGATATATAGTAAGTCCAGAAGGTGCAAAGATATTAATAGAAAAATCTAAAATAGAAGCAGCTCCAACAGATGTGTTTTTAAATTTAAATTTATTTCCATGGTTAGAAGAATTATATCCATGGATTTGTATAGCTTCTGATTCATTTACTACAATTCAAAAAGAAGCAGGATGCTTAGCTAAACATAGATATGACGAAACATACGAGATTATATAATGGAACAAAAAATTTCAGATAGAGTATTTTTAACTGGCTGTGATCATAAAACAGAATGGCAGCTGCCATGGTTTCTTAAGAACTTTAAGAAACAACGAAATAAAACTAAAATTGTTGTAGCAGATTTTGGTATGTCACCCGAAATGAATAAATTTGCTGTAGCTCATCCGTGTGTAGAAGCGGTAATGAATATTCAGACTAAGGGTAAAGAAAAAGGTTGGTTTCTAAAGCCGTTAACAATGTATCATGTGCCATCAAAAGAAACAATATGGCTTGATACTGATTGCCAAGTAATGAAAAATATTGATGGTTTATTTGATTTGTTAGAACCGAATAAACTAAATATGGCCGAAGATAAACCATGGACAAAAAGACGCGGTGAAATGTGGTACAATTCTGGAGTAGTAGGATTTATCGGTAAACCTAATATCTTAGTTCAATGGGCCAATGCGATTCATAAAGAACAAAATATCGGTGATCAAGAAATGTTACATGGCCTTTTAAATCCTATTACTCAAATGTCAAATATTAATCCTTTACCACAAAAATATAATGTATTAAGATTAATGATCGAAAATGATAACTATAATGGTCAAATTAGCATTATGCATTGGACTGGAGAAAAGGGTAACGATAGAATTAGGAGTATGATGTAATGGCAAGAATCGTACAAATAATTGGAAATGGTGATTCAGCTGCATTTTATAATGAAGCACCAAAAAGAAAGGGTCTTAAGCTTACATGCAACTTAGCTCCGTTTGAAGTTGAAGGAGTATACGCTACTTGTATTGTAGATTTTAAAATGATGAATACTATTCATAAAGGAGAAATTGAAGTACCTGGAGAATGGATTTGTGGTGCACGGCCAAAAGAATATTGTAATAGAAATCCTAAATTTCATCTACAAATTGCAGGTCAAATTAAAGAATTCTATACTAAACTACCTAAATACGCCGCTAATTATACAGATTTGAATTGCGGTCATATGGCAACTTATTATGCATGTGAGAAACTAAAAGCTGATGAAGTACATCTTTGGGGATTTGATTCTATATTTGATTTTAATTTACGTAGTTACACAGATCTTGTCATAAACTCTGACCGTGGAGGTATGAACAACCATCGCCTTGCAAATAATTGGCGGCCATTGTGGAAAAATATGTTTAAAGATTTCGATGGTACAGGTAAACATCAACACGTAAAATTTGTATTACATCATAAACATGATAAATTAAAATTTAAAGCTTCAGATAATGTTGAAATTGAAGTCCATGGCAAAAAATAATCATATAGCAATTTTAAAAAAAGAAATTTTATTAGCTGAAGAAAAAATGAAATATAGTATTGCTATGAAACCTATTGTTGTTTATTTGAAAAAAAGAGTAGATGAATTAAACGAAAAATAAACATGTACATTGCTTGCATTATAGGGTATAATAGACCTACAATTGAAGAGGAGCAATCATGAATATTATTGAAGTAATTGGTGGTACAGCAAAAGAACGGCAGCTTTGTACAAAAGCTGCAGAATTTGCTGTACATAAACTTATGCCACGTATGAAAACATTAGATATTACTATTGAAATTAAAAATATCTATGACACAGTTGATGGATATTGTTTACAGGTCGATAATCGTACATTCGAAATAGAGATTCAAAAAGGAATTGATGTAGATGATATGATTACAGCTGTCTTTCATGAGATAGTACATGTTAAACAGGGTGCCCGTAAAGAGTTAGTTGATACTGGCTTTTGCACAAAAACTTGGTGCGGCGTAGAATATATCTGTATTACAAGTACAACGAAAGAATACATGGCCCAACCTTGGGAAGCTGAAGCTTATTATTTACAAGAAGAATTATTTA
>Ga0181389_1000473_pt1 | contig 16505 bp, 13 predicted proteins | sample 12SPOviralmetaG_FD_130121 | JGI IMG/M metagenome (GOLD analysis project Ga0181389, IMG submission 130121) | Marine viral communities from the oligotrophic San Pedro Time Series (SPOT) site, San Pedro Channel, CA, USA - 12 SPOT_SRF_2010-06-29 | ecosystem: Environmental > Aquatic > Marine > Strait...
TCACTGTCATAAACTGCAAGACAAGGGTTACCTGATGCACCGTTGGTAACAAATATAAATTTACCATGTTGGCCGGCCGGCACAGAGGAAACTGTATAATTATTTAGATCTAATTCAGTGGCCCTGGCTTTTACATAACCGGAATCAACTGTGGTTGAAATATCATCTGCTTCAATTGCATTTTTATTAAGTGAGAACCAACCATCACTATCATATAGATTAAAATTATTTGAATCGGTATTATAAGCAATTGAACCAACTCTAAATTCGCTACGTGCTGCAACTGTGGATCTTTGAGCTGTGGTAATATCTGGAACAGAAATTGCACCACCAGCACCAAATGGATCATTAAAGTTTGAAAGCCCTTGATTGGTTACCAATTCTGCTGATACAATACCATCTACAGTTGCAAATTGAACTGTATTACCCTCAATCTTCATTGAGTTTTGTTGGGTTCCATATCCACCAGCACGTGTACCAGTTGCAATATTTGCATAGGTGTTCACAAAGAATCCGTTACCGGAATCAACTGACATATTATTTGCACCAGTGGCAAGCTCTTGTGAGAATACAAATGATGATCCGTTATTACTTATTGTTTGACCACCGAGATGAATTGTTTTACCACTTAACCATAGGTCTTTCCACTGATAATTAGAATCACCAAGGTCATATGTGCTATCAGCGGCAGGTACGATATTACCTGCATGTGCAGTTAAATCTGGAGCATTAACTCTAAAATTAATATATCCAGAATCAATAAGTTGTAATACCTCTGCAGAATCAACTGAATTTTCTTGAATTAATATAAGTGTACCACTAGAATCAAATGCTGTTCCGGTCAGTAATGAAATATAAGAAGAATCAATTTCTTGTTTAATATCTGTTATCAAAGCAACAGTACCAGAATCATCTGGTAGTTTAATTGTTCTATCGGCTGTTGGATTAACTACTCCAAAAAATGTTTGGAATGCATCATCAGGGCTGTCACCCTCGAATAGAATGCCTCGGTCAATGAAACCAATTCCATCAACACCACCACCAGAGCCACCTACCTGAACCTGTAGAGAGGCTACGTCCGAGTAGAGTTCCTGGAAATTGTTATTAATTTTGGTACCACCGGAACGAAGATCATCTCCGGTTCCATCATTACCAGCGGTTCCAATATCTATAATTTCTCTTGCCATTTTTTAACCTATAAAACCATTTAGTCTATTTATAATGAAAATATTATTTTCTAAAGTAGACACGTGAACTAAAGTTATCTAGTGTAGATGAGAACCTAATTGCTGATGCATTGGATGAATCTGCAGCATCATCAAATGACTGATAGAATCCAGCCCATTCGTACATATTATTATAATATTGACTGACCTGTGCAATTGTAAGATTCTGATAATCCTGTATATTTCTGTAAAGGCTATAACGATCCCTGGTTCTAAATAGTGCATTATTACCACCAGGCTTGGACATATACCCAGGTGTGACATATCCACCCGCAACATATGGAATTGCATTTGGATTAATTTGATCACTATCCAGACCATCAAATAGAGGTGCATTTATTGCAGGGGCAATACCAACAGCACCCACGGCCTCACCCTCGGCCTGCGGTGAATATGTTGCCGTTCCATATACATTAATAATGCCTGCACGTGCATCTGCAACTGATTGAGCTGTGCCAATTTCTACATTAAATTTGCCTTCAATAACAACTGCAGCTGCAAGATAAAACCCGGATGGGTGAACAAAATTTCTATAAAGGGTTTCCCAATCACTTAAAGGTATAGCAACTTTAAGTAAGGTTGAAAATACCTGATAAAGTTTACCATTTTGCAATTTATATGCATATTGTGGTCCTATTGGTGATTTACCAATAGTAAATAACTGGTCCTTTGGATAAATTATTTCAACATCTTCACTAAAGAAGGCTCTAAAAAATCCTTCAACTGAATATTCGGAACCTTTTACTCTAAAGAAATTACCAAAATTTCTTATGGCTTCTCTTGGAAATGTAAACCTACCACCAGAAACACCCAAACCTATACCATAAAACATATTGTCTAGATATTCAAGTTTGGTATCCTCAATATCTCTAATTGTTTGAAGCTCTTCAATGACACCACCAAAATTATCTGCAGAATCTAGATGTTCATAATATGCTTCTAAAAATTCTATCAGTGATGGATAATCACTGGAAAAATGTTCCGGTAAAACTTCCTTGACCAAACTTTTTCTAAGATTGGTGTCAAATCTGTTAAACGTTCTTAAGGTTTGTGCAAAGCCTGTATGAGCCATTATGTTACCTGAAGTGAAGTGGTCTGTCTATCAATTCTTGCAGTTGCAGTTGTTTCTGTTCTATCAAGTCTTAAAATATAATTCCGAAGTGGCCTTACTACACTTTGATTTTCCGGTGTGACTGATATTTTTAGGAATTGAAATGCCCCTATGAATCCATCAATTTTAAGACCAATTATATTTATGCTACCATCTGATGGGTTATATTGTCCAATGTTATCCAAAAGTTCATTGCCATCAGTATCAACAATATGTAACCTAGTTGAATTTAAAACATTTTGTATTTTTGCAACAACACCATTGTATGTAAATGCACTTGATTTTACTATCAAATTGATATCATCAGGCGCGGCCAATCTTGTAGGGTAGTATATATTAAATGTTTCTAATGTACCAGGACTTGGTGTAATTCTCATCTGAGTTTTTATTTCCATTTTACTTGAAAGAATTGCCTGGTCAAGAGCATCAATTTCTGTTAAAAGATTACTTCTTCTAAATACGGCATTAAATGTTGCCAGGTTATCTGAAAAATAATTTTGAACAAATGTGTTTATGGTATTCTCTGTTGTGGTTGCCGTAAACCCTGAAAGTGCAGGATCAAAATCAAATTCGGTTGTAACCTCTAAATAAACATCAGTAGGGTCAGTAAATTTGGTATTAATTGAAACCACACCAAGTCTGTCACCAAAATTATTCACAATGCTGTTTTTTACATTTTCTTTAATTGTTGTTGATGTACCTGAAGCAAAATTTAAACTTACATATACTGAACCATAGTCGATTGGAACATTTTGATCTCCAGACCATACATTTGCATCAGTAACATCTGTATAGTTGGAAAGAATTGTACCTTTGTAATCCAAGGATGTAACCAGTCTTTTCTGAGATGCATATGCAATTGGAGCAAGATATCTTACACTCTCAATGGATTGTTTGTTTGCACCAGCAGTTGATTCTGCACTTGTTACAATGTTCACTCCATATGAAACACCATCCACGTTTAATGAAGAATTTGATGTGAAAACATCTGCAGTATTTGCTGTTGGTCCTGCTGAGGATAGGTATGTTACAACCACTTTATTACCGGCATCTGGTTTGGTACCAAATGATAAACCATCACCAAAGTTTAATTCATAAAATCCATTTGGAGCTTCACGTATTGTAAACACTGTTGAGGTTTCATCAATTGTTACAGCTCTGGCTAAAGGAATGTATGTTATATAATTAGATGAACTTGCAGTATCAAAGACTTGTACCGAAGCAGTGGCAGTATCAATTGTTTCATCAGGTATAACAAAGATTTGTCTTTCATCAACCTCACCTGATAAAAATGTTTTTGTTTTTTCAATACCTTCATAGATAGGAATATCTATGGAACCATCTGCAGTTAAAAATTGATAGAACCCTGAGCCATTATCTTTTGCAAAATAATTTTCTAGTGTTCTAAATGTATAGTTTACACCATTAACTGCTGATGTAAATGTCCAACCCTTAGGTAATTGTAATTGTGCAGGCCGAGATGGAACACCAGCAAGACTTGTGTTTATATTAATTATTGCATAAGATGTTGTTCTTGATCTTACTTCATACCCTAATGTTTCAGCATGTGAAACAACAGATGATCTAAGTTGTGCTGTATTTAAAAAAGCTTCATTTAATGCAAAGTTTGCAGTTAAACCATTCACATGACTATTATAAGCAAGGACATCAAGGATATTATTTAATCCATCAGCTTCAAAATCATAGGTATTAAATTGTGATTTTGACTTAAAATAATTTTTAAGCCCAGTTTTAATATTCTGAAAATCAAGGTCAGTTGATTTAATTGTGGTAGCCATTTATCTGAGCCTCGCTATTGTTAAATCTAATGATACTATCTCAGTAGTATTTACAACTTGAAAAGTAATTTGCACATCCAATGCATTATAATTAGAGTCAGGTTTTATTGCCAATGACAGTACTCTGGCTCTAGGTTCATAATTTGTAATCGCATCTTTTATTAGACCTGAGATATATTCTGGATCATATTCGGTATCAAGAGCAAACAAAGCACTATTAAGGTTTGCTCCAAAATTTGGTTGAAAAGGTTTTTCGTGACGACTAGTCATAAGAAGATTTTTTACAGCTTGTTTTACAGCTGCAGCATCTGTTTTCTTAAATATCTCACCGGATGGTCTAGGTTTAAAAGCTAAATCCACATCTACGTGTGATACCGATCTGGATGACACGATGGACGAACTTAGATTACCATCCTCAATTGAAAAAGCCTTGGCCATAAAATCCTCTAACGTTATTAGATGTATTTATAATACTATTTTAATATTTCTACCAGTTCTCCGTTGGTTTGGGTATAATTATTAAACTGTGTTTCAACTTTATTATCATATACAACAGTCCATTGTGGTGTAACCTCCGGCATTGTAATAATGATCTGAGCATGCAAATCACCACTTGGTCCGTACGTATCATATGACAAAATCATTTTCCCAAAATCTGTGTAATCCATAATCCATTCAGCAAGGTCATACGTTTTTTGTAATGGAAGCAAACCATTATTATCTCTTAATTCATAAACAACAGCTTGACCTCTGGTCATAAGATAATTAACACTACCTGGTTCTAAGGTTTCCCCATCCTCGGCCTTATAAAACCCTTCAGCAACAATTAACCTATATTTGTTTCTGACATCCAAATATGATTGGACCTCGTTCATAAACCTTCCTTGCAGATAAAGATTCTTTGCAATTCTAACCCTATCAATATCATCAGTAATATGATTTAATGTAAGTGGTTCACCATAACCACCTAGGAACTTTGCAAGTTTTATACCTCTACCTAATGCAGTCCTCGCTGTTATTTCTCCATCTCTGGCCAGTTGCAATTCAGGATTATACAATTGTTCCGGCGTAAGTGTAACTGTCTTTTTTAAATTTGATGAGAATAAAACTTTTGAAGTTTCATGCTCACCAGGAAAGGCTATACCGGCACCTCTCTTTGGAGTACCACTGGTATTTGCAATTCTACCAATTGTTTTATCTGTGGGTGTTTGGTCCACAAAGGTAGGAGAAAGAACATTCTCTGCAATACAACGGGCAACAAAGGCATCATTCCTAATTGTATTTGGATCACGAAGTTTTGATCTTACATTCTCTGTTGTAAGTCGGACCTTTGATATTCCACCATAATCTGCAGATTTATCAATTTCATTTTTAATGATACTACCAATATCAACATCAACAACCCTTACACCATATTCCGATTTAGTAAGGTAGTCATTAATCCAGGATTGATCAATATCAGCTGGTGCCGGGAATTCAGCACGAATTGTAGTATCCGTTGCTGTATTTGTATTTGTGAAACCAGCCGGTGATCCTAGACTTGGACCAAAGTTTGCGGTATCCGAGTGAATTGCCTCATCAGCTCGACCAGTTAAATCGCCAGTAAATGTTGGAGCAGTAACACCTGCAGTAAATGTTGCAGATGTTCCATAATAGTTTTTACCATAGTGAATTACATTTTCACCACCAATCATACCAGTATTTGATTGTAATACATTATCTTGGGAAGTGATGTTAATGCTATTTGTTGCACTTAATGTAAGATCATCCTCTGCTGTAAACATTGTATCATTACCAGCAAATTGCCTGTTGTTATGACCAATACGTAATGTATAGTCATTATCTACAATAATATTATGATCACTAAGGATAGTGTCAGTGTTCGTGCCCACCACGAACTTTGATTTGTCTCCAGTGATAGAAGTTTCATGGTTCTCCCTTACCTTTTGTTGGTAACTACCGCGTACATCCTCACGTTTGTCTCCATGAACTTTTAAATTATAATTTCCACCAACCTCTACATCCATATCACCCGAGACATGAAGCCGTAGATTACCTTGGTAGAATATGTCACCATCACCTCTCACTAAGACCCTATGGTCATTTCCGGTAATTTGAATTGTATTATATTTTGACGATATAATTACTGTGCCATCTGGTCGCATGTCAATTCCAGCACCAGTACGATGCTTAAATAACATACGTTCACGGCCTGGTGTGTCATCAATTTCTGTGACATGACCAGTAGCTGTTTCCCTTACCTGATTTAAGGGATACTTTGATGGTGGTAAATCTTCAATGTCCAAATTTAATTGTACATCACCACCACCAACATAAACCTCATTGGTTTTCAAACCTCTTGCAGCAAGGTTTGTTGAGGCAATATTATAATATTCCTTTTTAGGATATGTTTGGGTAGGGTCGGCAAAGGCTTCCTCAACCTTCTGGGGGAGTTCTACATCATTAGTATCTTCAGACATTATTTAAATACTCCTTTTATACTGTCAAAAACTTTACCAAGTTTTAATTCACCCTGTTTTAAATCTTGTGCTGCATCCAATACACCTTTTGCAACTCCATCCAAACCATTTACCTTACCAAGTAAATTACCCAACTGTCCGGTACCAAACAACTTATCAGCACCAACTATTAAATCATTTTTCTCTTTTATAAGATTAAGTGCATCTTCCTGTGATTTAACATAATTTTGAGGATTAACAGATGATACTGCTGCAGCCTTTTTATTTTGTTCTCTGGCCACCTGTGCAACATTTGGTATCTTGGTTGAACTTGGTTTTTTGGGTAAAGGGATATTTGCAGGTTGTCTATCAGCCAGGTCAGCTGCAGGTGGTACCTCCTCAACAACTCTTTCTTTTATTGTTGATGCTTTTCTATTTCTTGACTTTACAAATGCCCTGACATCAAATGGTGGATTATTTACCTGATCAGGCTCAACATCTGATAGTCCAAGTATCTCTGCACCAGGAAATGCCTTTATAAATTCATCAATTATAAACCCTAGCCAATGCATTTGATTTGGAGTAGCGGCGGTCGACCAATCATCCTCACCAGCATCAACAAGCACAACAATTGCGCCTGTCCTAGGTTGCGTAAGATCACCACTATCGTATGCAACAGAATTTATGTCTCTGCTAATTGCAATTGCTCCAAATAAATTTACATAGAAATGAGCACCAAAAGCATATTCTTTAGGATTTGCATTTATTGCAGCCTGGCCAAATTTCTTTATACGAGAATTTCTAATTGGCTTCTGTAATTGTTCCATCAAGAATTGTTTTTTATTCTTGAATTTGGTAAATGCAATTATAAGATGGGTAATCTCTCTTTCACAGGATTTTAACTCAGCAGTAAGGTGTGATTCATGCTTTATTAAAGGAAACCTAAATGTGCCACCTTCAAGTCTAGTTTTTGTAAGAATGGTAAAATTTCGTAATCCTTTACCAGCTTCATAAGGCGGTGCTGTTGATTCAACATCAGGGTTTACATTTTCAGTAGTGGATTTTGTAACCACATCTTTTGTATTAGTGGTGCCATTTTCATTTGTGATATTTGGCGTTGGAACTTTTTGGTTCCTTTCATTTATGACTGTCGGGGTCACTGCAGCCTTTACAGCTTTTGTTGGTGATTGATATGTTTCAGTAACATTTTGGGCAATGGCTACAATTTGACCAAGTAAGTTACCAAATGAACTACCTGCCGAGCCAAATTTATTATTAGAACCAAATGGGTTTTTAAGTGATATAGAAATTTTGGCCGAAGTGCTTTTCATATCTTGGGAAACTTTATTTTGAATCCCACCTTGATTTACCTCAACATCAACTGCTTCCTTTATTAGAGACGGAACAGGAGATGATTTATCAAAGCAGTCAGGCAACTCTTTATTTGAAACTTTTGCAACAGTTCTTAATGCCTGAGTACCACCTTTTGGATTTGCTTGAACTACTGTTTCATTTAAAACAATATCTACTTTAGCAGTCTTTCCTGTAACACTTTCAAGTTTTGACTTTGCACTTACAGTTTTTACAACCGTGGCTTTACCTTTCTTGATATTCTTTGTCATTACAGAGATTGCAGGTCCTTCGTTGGCATCACCCTTGGTAGTTGTTGCTGTCAGTGAAAGAAGTCCATCCTCCTCATTACCTACCTTAGCATTAATAACATTCCCTTCAGCTGAAATCCTTTGGGTTACCGTAATTTGTGCTTTGTCAACAAACTCTTTAGAGATAGTGTTACTGCTTGCAAGTGCAGTTTGTACTGCTTGTTTTGGAACAACTGCAGTATTTCTATCACCCTCTGAACCACCACCATAAGCAGCTGCAGCCCTTGCTTGTGCTTGTGTAGGATATTGTTCTCTTATTTTATCACGTACAAACTCTACCGTCCAAAAACCACGTGCGTCATCATAGTAAACTTTATTACCATTTATAATTTGTGCATTTCTAGTTGGGTCACGAAAACTCATGCGAACCTCTCAAAATATTTTCTGGCCTCTTTTTTTCTTTCCTCGGTTGTTTCTACTGTACGTTGAGGTCTTTCATATTTGTCTTGAAAAACCTCCGAGGCTTGTTCCGGTGTCTCGGCCATTCTGAGTTCACCAATACCAAGTAAAGCTTTATATTTAAATAATTCATATTTAATAAATGATAATTGTGCATACAGTGTTCTATAATCCAACCCATTTTTTGCGCTAAAATCCAAAAGCTCTGCATATCTGGTTAAACCACCTTCTCTGTTTGCTGCACGAGGTGCATCATTCCATTGGGCAATACCAAAGGCCTTTGCTCCATCTTTTTCAGTTGCATCAATGTCTGGATCTAGATCTTTTGAGTTTCTTAAATTGACACCATTTTCAACATGTAGATTTCCAAGTATTCCACAAGCCTGTTCTGGTGTAAAAAATCCACCTTCTTCAGAAACAAAATATTCAAAGGCTTTTTCTAAATTTGTGCTACCTTTAAGTTTTAAATCCTTATCTCTTTGCTCTTGAATATTACTTTGGTATGTTTCTGCGGCTTCAATCTTTGGTATTGAGCCAAGGACCAGAGGTATCTGTGAGTTTTTACCGTCAAGAAAAATACCATAAACTTGAGCCATAGGTTTAATGCCAGTATTTGTTCCGATACCTGATGAGCCACCTTCAGTGACTGGTACTGAAACATGAGACCAAGGAAGATCATCTAATGATGCATCAATCGTGTTATCCGGATGGACACCATATATCCTAACTTTAACCCTACCCAGTTGCTCAGGATCATTGATGTCAAGAACTACACCAAGAAACCATCTGTTTTCATCACCATAATATTCCTTATATGAACTAGGAATCATGTATATACTCCATCAGGCCAATCATTGGATTCATAATTTGTTATTTTTGAACATAGTAACCGTGAAAAAATTCTACCGTTTCTAAAACTATGTTTTGCTGCATGCACTAGGTAATCACCAGATTTCTTTGTATCAATCAAAGGTCTTTCATTTTGATCAATGTTTGATTTAAATAGTATTCTAAAGTTATTACCAATACTATATGTATCATTGCCACTTATAAACTCACGGCCGTTCACTGTTATCTCTATGGGGTTTCTTGTCATGAACAATTTTGCTGCTTGCGCTATCACTTTTAACTTATGCTCGGTTGCCGTGTATTCTTCGGAATAAGATTTTATCCTTCTTCCTTGCGATAATGTTGAATGAATATGAAACATATTTTTTGATTCATAATCAGATATTTTAACATCCTCATATTCTGAAAATTCATCAAGTACAGGATGTGGTTGCCTTGGATTTAACTTTGATACATTTCTATATAAGTCTTTATGCACATTAAATTTTATCTTATCATATTTTGCAGTGGTAACATCATAGAAATTATGATTTGCACCAACAACACCATTTGATATTAGATTAATATTGTTTTCAACATTTCGATATTCATATTCAAATATCTGAAAAAGTCTTCCGGTGGCAGAAGATGATCCAACCCCTGGCAAATATGTAAATGGGTATCTATCATTTAATATTTTTTGTTCTAACAGAGTACCAATATCGGTAAAGAAAACATCATTGGACGCAAGTGTTGAATAAAGAAAAAATGGATAGCCTTTACTTGTTGTGGCTCTATTTCTAATCCATGTAAGAGCTTCAATTGGATCAAGGTTGGGTATAATAACCTTCATTGATGCCTGAATATCTTCAAATGCATTTGTAAGGAGGTTCTTATTCAAGTACTCTTTTAAAATTTGTGCTATAATTTCCTGAGGTTGTCCAGAATATGATTTATTTACATTTGTCAATGCACTTTTAAATGTTATATCCTCAATTAAATGAAATTGTATTGCCTCGTTTGTTTCATTTGATTTTTTGGTATTCTCAACATTCGATAATATAAATTTTTTATTAATTGGTGTAGAACCTGAAATATTCCTTGTGATTTCTATGTCCAATATCTCTGTGCCATCAAAATCAAATCTATCATAGATTCCCATTTGATCTGATATTACAATCCTACCAGTTAAATAAGACTTTTCAATGGATTCATATACCTCAAATTCAGAAATAACATTAATAATATCCAAAGGATAATATCCTCTAGAGCTTGTTATCTCGGCCTTTGTTATGGTATAGTCATCAGAGTGCTGATCACCCAATAATTGTGATTGTATTTCTGTCATATGCTCTGCCGTGAAGCCTGGAAGTATGAAGAAACAATTTGATCAATCACAGCAGGCCTAATTATTTTAATTATTTTAAGTTCTTCATTCTGTTTATAATAGTGATCGTAATTTGTCACCTCAACATATTGGCCTGGATTGCCAATTGCAGGGTCAATATCAACCCAGTTACCATCCACATCCTCATAATGATGAGGTGCATTATATTCAAAACCTGTTGCCGCTGCAGTTACAACCTGGGTAATTCCGGTATAACTAGTATTACCTATTGTTTCACCGGTGGCATATGATCCGTTTGCATCAATGGTTATTGTGCCTAGATCCAGATTTCTTTTTAATACAATACCAGATGTAGCAGAATTTGATCCAACTGCTCTTTGTCCAGGGATAAAAATGGATGTTAGCTCATCTCTTGTTTCAACATATTTGTGAGGAAAATCCCTTTTTACTTTTTTATCCAATTCTGTGAATGATAAAGGCCAACCATACTTACGGATGCCATCGTTTAATATGTAAAATGTCCAGTGGTATGATGGTGTTCCATATATGAGTTGGGAAACAACATCAGGTCTATCTGGTTCCTGAATTGTATAGGTTTGATAAAAGGCATTGTTCTGTTTTATCTCATCAATAATATCCACGTATGTTGTAAGATTTTGGAATAACTCGAAGGTTGCATCTGCACCACCGGCCTTTTCAAAATCATCTCCAAATACATAATCAACACGATTGAAATTTCTGAAATATTCCATTATGCATTATTCCTTTCAACATCTTCACGTGTAATGGCTCTGAATTCCTGGAATGATAATGTCATACTTATCTGTACAGGATTGCCATCATCATGAAATGACATACTTGCAGGATTGTATGTTGTCTGCACGTTTCGTAGATAACATAATAAAGGTTGAGGCATTTTCATGTTTCTGCCTCTGTATTTAAATCTAATTTCAAATAAATTGGGAAATTTATAACCAATAGGTATTGATGCTTCATCCCTACCAAATGTTGAAGGATACAATTCTGTTCTAAAGTGTTTTATAATCTTATTAATTTGTTCAGCCTCATCTGGTGACGTAGCAATAAAATCATATTGAAAAACAAATTGTCTTATATTCACACCATTGAATACAGACCTTGAATTAGGATTTACTTTTACCTGAAGGCCTACGGCTGCAGCAGTACTTAGACTTGCAGGGCCTTTTTGTGCGGCCCGAGCCAGGGCTATCTTCGCGGCAGTCCCTGTGTTCACTCCTCTAAATATATCTGTAATACCTCTCAGACCTTCTTGAATTGCAGAATTTAATGCACCTAAAACAGATGAACCATTATTAATTGCACCAAGTGCCGCAGCTCCTGCAGGGCCAAGTTCTGGAGTATCATATGTCACGTCATCATTTACATTTAATGCCTGAGGAAAATATGTTATAACAACAGGAGCTTCCTGAACGTATTTTGTTTTTACCCCAAGTATATCTGTTGTTACGTCAGAATTTTCCTGCGCATTCTTATCCTTGGCTGCCTTGAATGCTGCACCAGCAGCCTGTGCCGCATTTAAATCTCTTTCCATTGCACCAAATCTAGCACGTTCTCTTTCAACGGCACTATTAGGAGTTTCTGCAGTAGTTTGAACTGAATTTTCTGTTAGGTCTTTTACATACTGAAATCCCTTTTCAATTAAAGGACTACGCAATATGGCAATGGCACTGGTTAGGCTCACATCCCAAGGCAATATTGATTTTACCCTAAACGATATTTCAGCACCATAATTTGTTGAAATTGGATATCTAAGTAATTCACCCTGCCTTTGAGAGGCTACAGGGCTTACCTCAATCGGTTCATTAACTTTTTCCACATAGGAGGTTTCAGCCGTAACACCACCGCTACTGGATTTTCCTTCATAGGATCCTGGGGTACCGTCAGCATTTCCTGGTAAACTAGCCATGTTATATCCTTAATAAATAGAAATTAGTAAATCTATTTATATGGTTTTTATGGCATATTCTGGTAAGTATAGGGTTAAGAATTTCACAAAATACAGTGGTGATCCAGATAAAATTGTTTATCGGTCATCCTGGGAAAAAGCATGCTTTCAATGGTGTGATGGAAACCCTAAGGTAAAATCATGGTCATCAGAGGAAACAGTTGTTCCATATAAATGGGATGTTGATAAAAAAATGCATCGTTATTTTGTGGATCTTAAAATTACCTTTACTAATGGTAAAACAATACTTGTTGAAATTAAACCACAAAAGGAAACAGCACCACCCAAAAGACCTGATAAGTCCAAAAGATATATTGGTGAGGCAATGACATATGTCAAAAATATGAATAAGTGGGAGGCGGCCGATGCATATGCAAAAGATAGAGGGTGGGAGTTTCAAGTGTGGACAGAGGAAACATTACATGAAATGAATATTTTAAAAAAACTCAAACCATTAAAACCTCTAAAGCCATTTAAGAAAAAACGTAAGAAATGATATAAATAGCCTTATGTCAAATCTATTTCAAAAATTAGAACTTGAGGCCTTTAGAGCTGGAATCAATCCTAGAACAAAAGAATCCAGAGATTGGTTTCGTAAAAAGGTTCAAGGACTCAGAGGTATGAGTCGTACCGAATTAATGCAACAGGATGAGATTACACTTGCGAATAAATCACAGCCTCTGATAGGCTCAATGAATATGTTTTTCTATGATCCAAAACATAAAGAAACACTACCTGTGTATGATAGATTTCCTCTTGCGATTATTGTAGGTCCGGCTGAAAAAGGATTTTATGGTTTAAATTTACATTACCTTCCTCCTGTCCTAAGGGCAAAGCTTTTGGATTCACTAATGGATATCACAAATAATAAGAAATATGATGAGACAACAAGTTTTCAGGTAAGTTATAAAGTGCTACAGGCTACATCAAATTTAAAATATTACAAACCATGCCTAAAACATTATCTAACTGCTCACGTTAAATCAAGATTGGCAAGAGTTCAAGCTCCTGAATGGGAGATAGCTACATTTCTTCCAACAGCTGATTGGGCCAAACAGACCTCACGTCAAGTATATTCACAATCAAGGCAGGCAATCTAATGTCCATAGATCAATTAAAAAGTATGGTATCTGGTAAACTAGGATTTGCAAGGACAAATCAATTTGCCATTCAACTCCCATCCGAATTTGCCTCAGAAAGTTTAATTAATAGAATTGCTGCTTTTGCTTTGGCTGGCTCTATGGGTGGTGGTGATATTAATATTCTGTGTACAAATGCGACACTACCCGGTAAACAGGTAATAGTTAACGACAGAAGGATTGGTCTTGAATATCAAAAGATTGCATCAGGATATGCCGTTGATGATGTTACGCTTACCTTTTATGTGTTGAATGATTATGGAATAAAAAAGTATTTTGATAACTGGTATTCCACCACAGTCTTTGATGATGCACAATCTGTCCCATATAAAAGTAATTATGCAAGGGATGTGAAAATATTACAACTTCGTAGACCAATCACTACAAAAACCTTTGAGGTTGGTCCTATTAGTATTGGTGCTGATATTGGTGGTGGTACTGCATATGCGGTTCAACTTATTGATGCCTTTCCTATTGCAATTAATGCCGTTGAATTAAGTAATGACCTTGATGGTCTAGTACAATTATCGGTTACTTTGGCATATACAAATTGGAAACAAGCATCCACAGGTTTTCTTGGTGGCCTTATTGCACCAAATTTTGGATTAAATGTAGGAGGTCTTGGCGGGTCTCTTGGTAATATATTATCTTAAGGAGTAAAATATGGCGCTGCCGCGTTTGAATGAATTACCTCAGTATGAATTAATTATACCCTCAACTGGCGAAAATATAAATTATAGACCATTCCTAGTAAAGGAACAAAAAGTTTTAATTTTGGCATTGGAATCACAAGACCAAAAGCAAGTTTTAAATGCAATTCTAAATTGTATTGATGCATGTTGTGAAGGTATTGATTCCAAGAATTTAGCCACATTTGATGTTGAATATATCTTTACACAGATACGAGGTAAATCTGTGGGTGAATCAACAACGGTTAATATTGCCTGCGGTAAGTGTGAAGACAATAATGAAGTGTCAATTGATTTAAATAAAATTGCACTTCAGGAAAATATTGACACAAATAATAAGTTTGTAAAAATTACAGATGATATCACTGTTGAGTTAAAATATCCAACATACAGTGAATTCATGAAAAGATCAAACCTTGAGATAAACTTAAGTGCAAACATTGTATTTCAATTAATGTCTGCATGTCTTGAGGCAGTAATACTAAATGACAATGAAAGGGTATCAATCAAAGATGAATCTGCAGAGGAAGTTGAAAACTTTATTAACTCATTAACAGCAGAACAATTTGCAAAGATGCAAAATTTCGTTGAGAGTATACCTAAAATTCATATGGATATTACGTTTAAATGTGAATCATGCGAACATAATAATATAAAAAGACTGGAGGGTCTAACCGATTTTTTTTCCTAAACCTTTCTCATGAATCACTTGAAAACTTTTATAATACAAACTATCAATTGATTCAGAACTACCAATATTCATTATATGATCTGGATCATATGATACCGTGGGAAAGGGAAATATATCTTGCAATGTTAGTGAATGATATAAAGGAAAGAGAACAACAGGCTAATAGGTAAAAGATATGGCAATTAAAATAACACCAACTAGAACTGGCGCAAATGTTGAGTTAAAGGATATTGCAACTATCCTATCTGAACAGAATCAAGTGCTTGCAATGAGTGCTGAATCACAGACAAGATTAGAAAAATCCTTTTCTTCGTTTATTCAGATGCTTAAGAATCAGGAGGCAGGTGATGCTCAGGATGAAAGGCAGGCTAATGCTCGAGCAAACAATGGTCAAGGGTATGCCTCACGTGCTATAGGTGGTGCGAAAAGAGGCTTAGCAGGTATTACATCTGGCGTTGATAATATGGTGGCTGGCATTATTCCATTTGCTTTAGGTTTAATGAGGAGATTTATTCCGGCATTACTTACCGTTGGTCTTGCAGATCAGGTTGCAAATAGCATTAAAGATAAAATAGGACCTGAACTTGCAAATATGGTTGAATCTTCACTGACAGGTGCTGGCATAGGATTTCTTTTGGGTGGTGCCAAAGGTGGAATTTATGGTGCCATAATAGGGGCTTTATTCAGTGAATCATCACGTAAATTTGTTGTAGGTATGGTAAATAATATTTTCAATACTGATTTTGCTGCTACAGGGCCTGAATCATTTGCCGTTGTTGGTGGTGCTGCTCTTGCAGCAAAGTTTTTAATAGGTTTACTACCTAAACTTTTACCTTTACTTTTATCGCCCACAGGATTTATAGCTGCAGCCGTTTTAGGTGGCCTGGCCGGATATTTTGTCTATCAGAATCTTACACCAGAACAACAGGCCGCTGTGGATAAAATAACAGCACCATATAGATCTTTAATGTCGGACCTTAGTATCACATTATTGGAAAAGGCCGCTGAAGCATCCAATGACATTGTTGATGGAATAAAAGAATATTTAAATTCATCACTTGTTGCAATGGGTCTTACACCAAAGTTTTTAACAAGTGAAAGAAAAGCTAAATTACTCGAAGGCCTTACTGCAGAGGATAAATCTAGATACGATGATCTTGAAAGGCAGGCA
>Ga0181389_1000475_pt1 | contig 16424 bp, 21 predicted proteins | sample 12SPOviralmetaG_FD_130121 | JGI IMG/M metagenome (GOLD analysis project Ga0181389, IMG submission 130121) | Marine viral communities from the oligotrophic San Pedro Time Series (SPOT) site, San Pedro Channel, CA, USA - 12 SPOT_SRF_2010-06-29 | ecosystem: Environmental > Aquatic > Marine > Strait...
ACATTGGAGGTGTACGTTAAATTCGTTGAATGTTAAGAATTTTGATTTTCCAGAAGCGATATAGTGACCAGCATTGACTTTTTTAGGTGTAGGATTGTTACAAGATATACAAGGCTGTCCTTTGTCTCTTTTTCGTATATACTTATTAAATACTATTTGTGTAGACTTAAGTAAGTCTTGTACTGTCTCTAGCTTCTTTTTTTTCTCTTTCTTTTCTTTGTTTAATTTCTTAAAATACTGAGCCTTTAAGAACTCAAAGTACAAGTCATTACATTCGTCTTTAGTACAGTATTTTCTATTGAATTGTTTTGGTTCAAAAACATCCTTACAGTTCTTACATTTCATGTCTATTTAATTAAGTCCGTTATAGGTAATAATATACCTTTAGATGTATTGGAGTCACCTCCTTTTCTATCTCTATTAGTTCCGATGTACTTTCTACATAATGCTTTTAATTCTTCAGTAGTTATTAAGAACATTCTACTGTCACTAATAAAGTAACAATAGTAGTCAGCTTCACTCCTAGCTATCCCAGAACGATTACCTCTACTTTCGTACTCTATATATATGTTACCAGTCTCTAAAGCTCTTAAATCACGTTTAACTTCTATCTTTTTATTCTCTAATAAGTCAGCTAATAAAGTTTCTGCTACTTGACCTACTTTTAAGTCATATCTAAAGTCGTTATTGTACTCCATTATTTAAGTATTTCAATCATTTTTTTAATACTCAGATTATCCTTATTCTCATGTGCATATTTATATAAGTCTATCTGTTTGTTGTTACCTTCATACATGCGTTTTATAATCGATTTAATGCTCTTTTTAGCAGTCTTAGGTATATATGTATCATTATTACTCATATAGAGTCTGTAATAGTCTGTTCCTATTGCTAAAGAACCTATTCTTAATCCGTACATATATATCTTAAAGTGTACGTCTGTCTCCTTTTCAAATGTAATCATTGTGTTTTATTTAAAAGTTATCAAAGTCTAAGCTCCTATGAGCATTAAGATTGTTGGATGGTTTAACTTGTGGTTCTGCGAACTTCTTACTTCCGTCTATAAACTCATAGAATGCTCCTTGTTTTATATCGTACTGTAATGAGACAATACCTTGAGTACCTACTATTCTCGGTTTAGCTTTGTTTATCTTAATGTCTGTTATAGTAGAACCGAATTCTCTGTGAACTATAATGATACTTTTACCATTGTTTGCCCATTCTGAACCCCCTTTTAAGTCATGCATATCTGGCATCTGTGTTTTTCCCTCTACTTTCTTACCGCTTTTTGGATGTATAATAGTATGAAAGTGTAGATTGTTTCTCTCCGCTAATTCATTCCTAAAGCTCAAAGTATCCTCTAGCCATTGGTCATAACGTAATAAACCTACATCATGCTTCATGTAATTCCAGCTATCAATAACAGCTGAGAATATACCTAACTCTTTTTGGTTATCTACTGAGAACTGCCAAAACTCTTTAGGAGTTAATGCTTTAGAATTGTTACTTGTTTCTGGGTCTAGTATCTTGAAATACTCCAAGACTAATGGTAGATAGTGATTAAGCTCCTCCTCAGTAACTCTATTTTCAATGATTTGTTTATTACCTTCTGAATCTATATAGAACTCTTCAAATTGCTTACCAGACATCTTATGGATTAACTTACCTATGACCTCTTCAATAGTACCAGCATCTGGCATATGTATCAAATGCTTATGTCTATAATGCCTAGAACAGAATTTTAAAGAATCCAAAAGAACTTCCGTCTTTCCACTTCCAGGTAATCCAGACCAGTCAGTACAGCCTCCTTCTTTTATCGAATATAAAGAACCTAAGCCTTTAAAACCTAAATAGAATGTGTTACCACCTCCGTTATGGTAATAGTCTCTTAGACGTTCTTTAATTGAATCCTCTTTTATTATGTCCATCTTATCCTTGTGATTTAGCTTCGTTATTTAACCTCTTCATTCTTTGCTCTATAGTCTCTACTATAGGTTCTTCTGGTTGTTTATATCTCTCTTTAAGATATTTAACCGTATTGGTTAAGGTAGATTTCCAGTTCTGTATCTTATGTAAACCATCCTTTCTTGTAATACTCCAATCATTATCAATCCAAGCATAATACTTTAAAGTTACATCATCTGGAGATACATTTGGTTTTCTCTCTACTGCATGAGCTACAAACTCTTCTAATGTAGGTATCTCTACTTCCTTAGATAACCTAGTAGGTTTTTTAGGTTTACTAATTAACCCAGTAGGTTTTTTAGGTTCTTGAGCTTTTGGTCGACCTCCTAACTTACCATTCTCCTTACTTCTAGTGCTTCTGTGTTCCCACTTTTTAAGGTCTCTTTTCAATGATTGCTTAACTGGTTCGAAAGCTATTTCTATAAGTAAGTTATCTGTAGATGGGTTTAAGTCGTTTACATACCTTAGATAGTGCTTGAAGAACTCTCCAGCTGTCTTATCATCCATCTTCTCGATTGTATGTATAATATCACAATGTAGTAAAACTGATTTCTTGTTTTGTGCCATGTTTATATATTTTGATTGGTTAGTAATTTACTATCTTGGTTCGCTAATATCTGAAACATTACTGTTGAAAAGTTGACTCCTACATTACTTTGACCTATTGGAAACAATGAACGAAGCTCATGAGTAAGCTCTATGAATAACTCGTCCCTCTTCAATAACTTATATTGGTTCAATCCGTTTATAACTGAGCTATGGTCTCTGTCTATTTCTCTACCTATTTCTTCTAGTGTATGTCCTAAATCTCTAAGGTATGAACAGATGTAAAATCTACTCCATGCTTTTACTTGCTTTTTATTACTACTTTTTAAATCATTCTCATTAATGTATCTTCTTATTAGTTCCATATTTCTAGTTGTTTAGGTTTTAATTGTTCTCTTATATTTTCTGCTATCTCATTAAAAGTACTTGGTTCTGGTATTACTGAACTCTGAACTCTAGGTTTATACACATTCTCTACCTCTTCTACTTTGTGTTTATTAAATGCTTTCTCTATCTTATCTAAAATATTCATATGTTAATGTTATTATAAGTATTAATAATAGGATTAGTAACGTAAGGTTATCTAGACTACTAACATTTCTAGCCATCTTGTTCTGTTGTTTTTATTGCTACATTATCGCACTCATGAACTATAGAGTTGTAAAGCTCATCAGATAAGCCAAAAGATGATTTAAGATGTTCTATTGAACAGCCATTAATAGCTAAGTCTTCCGCTCTATATTCTTTTACTTCTTGGTCATCTTCATAACCAGTAATATCAAAAGTATTAAGCTCGAATTCAACGTATATCTTGTTATCATATTCATCACAAACATAAACGTCTGAAGCATCCTCTTGTACCTCTAAATCTACTGAGTCATTCACGTCATGAGATTTTACCATGTAATTGGTGTTAGATGCTTTTAATACTGCTAGGTCATAGTTTGAAAAGTACTCACCGTTAACTGAAAAAATTGTTGTCATAATATTGTTTTTTTTTGTAAATGTAATTCTATTGTTTTGATTATGCAAATGTTTCTTAAATTATTTTATTTGACAGTCCATTATCATGTCCATCTTTAATCCAGAGATATTGAATTCTAATTCAGCTTTCTCTAATGCTTTCCAGTAGTTTGCATCTCTTACTGGAGAGATATTAGGATGGTTACAATTACATTCTTTTCTTACTTGTGTAATAGCTTTGTCTAATCTTGTTGAGTAATTTGATAATTTGTTCATTTTGTTTGTTTTTATTTGTTGTTGTTATTTATTTAAATTATGGGGGAATTTCACCCCCTTGTTTTATTAATCGTATTTATCTTCGTGAACAGACTTTTTAACACCTCGAAGAGTATTATTTGTATAGCTTGAAATATTAAATGTATCTGAATTTAAGTAATTCTTAACTATGATGTATTCAAAAGAGTTACCATCATATTTTTTTCTGTTATCACTTATAAAACTGCCCTTTGGCATTCTTAACACATTAACATTAACCTCTTTGTTGCTATAAAATAATGTTGTATCATAAACAACTTTAGCACCTATTGAAAATAACTCTTTAATATCGTTTGAAAACTTCATAATAATTAATTTAGTTGTTGTTGTTATCTGAGACCAAATATATATAATCACTTTTAACTGGCAATGGAAAAATCAAACTTTTTTTAAAAAAAAATGAAATTAATTCGTAAGTGACTGATAATCAGTAAAATTATTTTGCAAAAAAAAACCGCCTAAATTAATAGAACGGTCTTTTTATTAGATTTTTGTTGTTTATTATAACTTCATTGGTTCGTTAATTGCATGTTCTCCATTAAAGATAACAGCGCATCCGATAGCTGGTTTTTTAAAGTTTTTGCCGTATGCCATCGCATATGAGGCATTATTTACACCACAGCCGACAGCACAGCCAAACACCTTGTAATTAGCTCCAACTACGAACTCTGTAAACATCTCAGTATGTCTATGACCTTGTACTGTCGACATCATATCATCTTTGGCTTTCTTTGTAGCTCTTCCAGATTCACCATGAATGTACTGTACATTATCATGAACAAACCTAGTCCCGAAAGTCCAATTAGGAGTTTCTAACACTTCTTCTAGTTTCTTAATCCATCTAACACTTACACCAGATGCGAATGCTTTACGCGTGATAATTCTGTCATGATTTCCTATACATACTTCAGCTTTAGGAAATGCCTTATACCATTTCGCTATTGCTTTTATGCTTAAGCCTAACTCGTCTCCAGCAGAAAGTCCGTCTGGGTCTTGTTCGTGAAAAGAACTAGCATGTGAGTCTATGACGTCTCCTATAAATATAACTTGATTACAATTGTGTTTAGCATAAACCTCTTTACAATGCTCTAAATAACCATCTAAGCAGAAAGGTTCATGTAAATCCCCTATTACGAGAATTCTACTCTCTTTCTTTGTTAATGCTTCGTAAGCTTTCTTTACGTTACCTCTTAATCTTGGTCTAAAATCTGATTTCTTACTCATTCTTTTGTTTAGTTTTAATTAATATACAGCAAATATAAAGCAAAATAAAACTACTAAACAAATATTTTTAATAAAAACTTTAAAGTTAATCCAATTACTAGTCCAGATATTAACCAAATATACCAAGTAGAACGTCTTGTTTCTCTCCTTGTTATATATCTATCTGTTCTATTGTCGTTTTTTAAGCTCTTATAAGCATTATCTAAACTGTCTGAGTAGATTCGTCTAAACATTTTTAAACTGTCCTTAAAACGTCTATTATCAAATCTAACCTTCCATCTAGTTTCTATGATTGGTTCTGGACAGTCTACATCTATAAGTCTTGTTATTATAGAATCTTTACCGTTTATAGTTATTATGTCTGTTGTTTCTATTGTTTTGGTAATAGTATCCATTTTTAAACCTTTATCTATAGCTTTGTTAAAGTGATGAGTTGCCGAACAACTAGATAGTAACATGATAATTATTATGTATCTCATTATTTTATTTTTATTATACCCTCAAATATCGCTCTAGCTATTCTGTCTTGTTCTGTCATTAGTATTTTACATTCTCTCTCATTGGTCATGAAAGCACATTCTATAAGAACTGCTGGACAATGTGTCTTTTTAACCATCCAGAAACCAGCTTCTTTATGACCTCTCATTCTAAATTCAGTCATTTCCTTAAGATACTCCTTTGAGATAGTTCTAGCTATTTCATCTGAACGTGTTTGACCTCTCGATGTGTAGATAGAAAAACCATTAGCAGACTCTTTGCTGAATCCGTTAGCATGAATAGATATAAGTATAGCATCTTTGCGTTCTTTGTATATCTTGTTTATTCTTTTGCTTCTCTCGTATAATGGTATATCTTCAAGCTCTGGAACTATTACCTCGCATTCTATACCATGAACATAACATAAGTGATATAGTCTGTCTGTTATCTCTCTATTGAATACACCTTCAAATAGCTGTGAACCATCCGACCAAATAGGTGAACGTTTTCCAGATGTTTGATATACTCCATCTATAACACCTCCATGTCCGTTATCTAATAATATCATCATAAGTCCTCTCCGTTTTTAACTTTTTTCTTTATGTCTTTAATTTTGTTTATTGAGCTTACTACTTTATTAATAAAGCTCCATTTTTTTACAGCCTTGAAATTTTCATCTATAGAAGCTACTTCTATTGAAATCAAAACTAAGGCTATTATCTTAGTGCTTATAAATTCTACACTAACTATTATTGTAGTTAATTCATTTACTATAAAATAATCTGATGTATATATAAGCATAACAGCACCACAATAGCTTAATAGCTTAGGTACTAGTCCATGTCTTGCTTTTTTAGATGTTACCTTCTCATTTAGCTTTTTAGCTCTCCATATGCCAGATAAAGTATCTACAATAGTAGCTAATGCCACACATACTATAATACCTTTAATTGGGGAAAAGAATACTAAAAATACTTTCAAGACTAGCAGTAAATTACTAGTTAAATATTCTCTCATTTTTTCTTTTTGTTGTCTAAGTATTCCTTGAGTTTTAATATGTTCTGTTCTTTTGGTTTATAAACTTTTATCATAGCTCTAGATTATCGTATTTAAGCCTATCCTCTTCAGTCCTATAATCTAAAACCCATCCAGATGTAAAGGCTTGTTTATTAGGTCTCATATCCTCCTCAGTATTATTATCATACTCTGGGAATAATTCTCCATATTTACACATGTATTTAACAAATCGCTGTACATAGTGTTCTGATATATCTCTCTCCTTTTCTACTAAGTAATCTATCTCTTCCTTATCTACTGTCTGAGCATTCTCTGAGTTCTTTTTGTATACTCCAGAATTAGCTATAGAATAAGCAGCAAATGGTAGATATTCAACCATACTCTTGTGTATTAAAATCTTCTTAATATGGTTATTTACTAGAGCTAAATAGTCTCCAGATAAAGTACCAGCTACTATATCAGCACTAATCTTCTCGAATAGGTTACTTCCTAGAATAGACTGGACATGTATATCTTGAGCTACAACTACAAACTGCAAGAACTTGTCTTTATCAGTTGATGCGTTAAGAGCTGTAAATTTAGGTATGTCTTCTAATGATATAAATAAAGGATTCATTGTTTAGTGTTTAAATTTGTTTATTGTACGTCTGAAGGTAGATTAGGGTTATTAGGACTAAATCCTTTTAACGGCATATTATTTGGTAGCTTATTAACTTTGCTGTCATTGTTTACTACATAACCATATTTACCTTGAGCTTGTGTAGGTGATACATTACCACCATTTCCTTTTGTATTGGCTTTAGGTGATTTTACATCTATACTTGAAGCTGATTTAGCTAAGTACGTGAGTCTCTGCCATTTATGATGGCATCTAGCACCGCCTTTGTATAACCAAATGCTATAATTGTCAGCTCCAGCCTCACCGAATCCAGCATTAACAGATGCAGAACCCATGTTTATAATATCTTCCTTACGATAAATCTTATTAGCTGACATCATAGACTTACAGAAACCTCGTTCTGGGTTAGGGTTACCTACATATTTGTATCTAGTTTTAAAATATAAATCTCCTACTTGTTTATCTTGTGAGCTTTTAGAATTGCTTCTAGCAGTTCCAGTAGATACAAAGTTCCATATTTTAGATAATGTAGTTTCCTTCTTATTAGAAAGCTCCTCCTCCCATTGTTTTACTTGAGAATCAAAATCATCCTCTAGGTCATAATCTACCTCTCTTGAGTCTATAAGCTCCCATTCTGAGTCTTCATCTTCTCCGAACTGGTTAACTAAATAATCGTATTGTTTAGACATCTTAACAGCTTCTTCTTTTTGAGCTTCTTCTTTTGCTTGTTTCTTCTCTTCTACTGAGTCTAACAAGTTAAGCCTCTTGAAATATAAATCCAAAGAAAAACCATTAAAAGCTAGGTACTCTTCTATACGTTCTAATATAGCATCTTGAAACGGCAGTATACTTTGATTATAAAAAACCTTTGTAGCTACCTCTATTTCGTCTGCATTACTTGAAAAACCATGATTCTCTGTAGTTATTCCAACAATCATTGGAGATATAACTGTATGAGCATTTAATATCTTAGATTGACATTCATTGGATAACTGAGTAAATCTCTCACTAGCATTATCTAGAGATATGTCTTCTATTGTAGTCTTACTTTCTTGGTTAGCATTAAAAGCTATAATAACCTTATCACCTTTAGCACCAGTTAATTTACCCTTTACTTGGTTAGATATTTGTCTCTGAGCTTCCTCATCTGGAATACCATTGTTAAAGTTAACTACCTTAGTACCAGAAAATCCTTGTTGTACATCTGTTATAAGGTAATCAGAAATCTCTTCTTCTAGTACTGCGTAAGGTATACCACCATGCCAATCTACATCATTGTAGTATTTCATGTCTACAGAATCAAACTTAACTACGTCTAACTCAATAGCCTCTTTACTTGTTCCGAAAGCTGGAATAGGTCTAGGAGGATTTTTTCTTACATCTTCCCAATTATCAGAATAGAAATATGTATCTATAACTCCCTCTTCGTTACATTTACCAGCTCTTATTAATCGAGTTGGTAAGTAATCAATCTTAATTATTTTAGTATGGTTTTTATTGTAAAGTACTTGAAAGTATCCAGCTCCTAACATTTTAAAGTTTAAAGCTAACCCTCTTAATACTTTAGGTGATACCATAGCCTTTAATGAAGCATACTCATTTGGCTTTTTATTAGAATTTAATGCATCTATACCTCTTCCGTAAATAAGTCTCGCTACGTTGTTTATAATGGCATTAGAAGTAGTACTATTCTTATATCTCTGAATTAAGAACTCATAATAATCATTCTTTTTACCATATTCTACCCAGTCTTTAGTCGTAGATTCTACAACCTCTGGCTTTTCATATGTAGCCAATTCTAAAATGTGTACGTTTTTTTCCATTATAAAATAATAAAGTCATTATCTGAAGACGTTTCTGTATAGTCTCCGTTATTAATCGAGTAGTTGTTTATATCTTGATTTGTGCAAAATATTCTACCCTTGTATACGATATCAGAATCATTCATAATATCGAAGGAATACTGTCTACCTTCCTTTAAGTTAAATATTCCACTCACTACCATGTAGTAAGAATAAAAAGAAGGTGTAAAAGAGATAGAATCAGAACCCTCAGAACCCTTAATTACTATACTTGTAGCTTCATTAGCTCTTGGTATAATTTTAAATTCTTGTGTTGTAGATGTTTCCCTTAGTATAATCATACTTAATTAACGATTAAAAGTTCGTATTGTTTAATACAAAAAAAACCCTCACTAATTAAAGTAAGGGTTCTTTATAATAAAGTTGTTTAGATTAAGAAACAATAGTTAATCCTAAAGTAACTAGACCAGCTTCGTCTGTTGCATCCATGAAAGGAGCAGGAGTGCGCTCCATTGCGCTAAGGGTAAGACTGTATCCCGTTAAATCAGCCATTGTCGTCCCAGTAGAAATAGCCATAGTAGCTAATTCAACACCGTGCTCTTCACCCATGAAGAAATAGTTTCCGTTGTAATCTTCAACGATAACTCTTGGTCTTCCGTAAGAAAGCATCTTTAACTCCTTGTGAGTTGTTGCATTTTGAGATTTAAGAACTGCTGTAAGAGTTTGCTCTACTGCTGTTGTTCCATTGTCTCTAGACGTCGTAACCGTTTGCTCTAGGTTATTTTGTCCTTTTAATTCGTATCTGAAAGCATTGATTGTTGAAGCACCAGTAATAGAAGAAACTCGCTCTTCTGAATCTAGAGTAACAGATGTAATATCTGCATAATTCACTAGATACATTCTACGAAGCCCACCAACTTGGTCTTTACATAATTCAGCTCTTCCAGCTGTAAGGTCACATGACATATGTATTTTTTTTTAAGTGTTTATAAAAAAAGGGATGGCACTTTACCACCCCTCTTAAATTAGTTAATTATTAATCTTATGTAGTAGTTAAGTACCAGATGATTTCAGATGGGTTAACGTACTGAACACCAGCAGTATAAACCATTTTAAAACGAACCATTCCAGTCAAATCGCTCTCATCCATGTCTTTGATACGGATTTCATTGTGGTCTGCCATCAGACCAGTAGCGAAATAAAGGTTTTTAACTTGGTATACTACGAAAGTATTGTCAGCTAAACCGTTAATTACTTCTAATTTGTAGTTACCATAACGTAACTCAATATCAGCACCTCCTAAACCGTTAGAAATACCAGCAGAAACTAATGCTTGTTGGTAAGCTAAAGCGATATCGTTAGATACTCCGATAACTAAATCAGACTTTCTTCTTAGAGAAACTGGGATAGCATTAAGAACTTTCTCAATCTCAGCAACAACGTTTGATTTATCAACCGCAGCACCTAAAGATGTGATTCCGTTTCCAGCTTTAATGATTCCAGCATCAGCTGCAAACAAAGTAGTGAATCCGTCAAAAGAACCATCGTTAGTAGCATCACCTTGCCAGATATCAGCATCAGTAGCCTCAGCAGTATCTCCTAAGATTTCGTTCAATAAAGCCGCTTCAACGTCTTTTGGTAAGTTATCATTATGAGCAGAGAATCCCATAGAAGCTGAAGACCATATTTGTCTCAAATCTTCTTTACAGATTTCTTGTTCGTTTTTAAGTTTCTTAGGTGTAAGCAATTTCTCAGAAAGTGTTACAGCTCCTTCTGGAGTAAAACCACAAGAGTAGTTAGTACGTCCGTTAGCATAAGAAATCTTACGTAGAGATACTTGAAAATCTACGTCTGGAAGAACTGTTACTAAGTTCTTTCCGATTGTGTCAGCTTCTTTGAAAGATGCTCCTACAATCTCTCCAGCTACTTGTCCTACGTAGTTAGAGTTTACTGTTAAATTTGTTGCCATTTTTTTTGTTTATTTGTTTAATTAATTTGTTACTATTTTCTGTTGTTTAGGAATCCTAATAAAGATTTAGCTTCTGATTTGAATTCTACTTTACCAGCTTCTGGATTAGGTACAATTGCTTTTACTTCTGCTAACTCTACTCCTGGAGTTTCCTCTACGATGTCCTCAGATACCTCTACGGTCTCTTCTACTGCATCTTCTACCTTTTCTGATGTAGATAGTTCAGCTTTAAAAGTTTCGAGCTTAGAATCGATTAAAGAGCTAACCGCTTCAAGAATGTCACTTGAGAAAAATGATTCTTTTGAAACTGACTCAATAATTTTCTTAGGTGTAGCTGGTGTAGAATCTGTTGATTCTGATGCTGCTACTTCCTCTTCTACCTCTGGAGCTACCTCCTCTTCTTTCTCTTCCTCTTCTTTTTTATCTTCGATTGAAGCTATAACTCCTTCCTCAGAGACTGTAAGAACTTTCCCATCTTCAAGAATGTACTCACCTTCTGGTAAAGCAATTTTTTGGTCGTCTTCAGTTACGATAACTACAGATTCACCAGCTTCAAAGTTCTCAGACTCGATAATCGTTACTCCATCCTCAAGCTTCATTGTCGCCAATTTCACCTCCATTCCAAGAGCTGTTCTGATAGCTTCTAAAGTTTTACTTGTGTTGTTCATGTTGTTGTTTTTGTTGTTTATGGTTTCGTTTGATTAATTAACGAATTCCAATTCAGCTTGTTTTGAATTTATATAATCCCATAAAAACCAAATCCAAAAAAGGAAAGGGTAGGGTTAGGTTTAAGTTTATTATTCTTAACACTTACACTTACACTTACACTTACACTAACACTAACACTATCAGGTTTTCTGGGTTTTAAAATAACCCACTAGGTTTTCTAGGTTATTAAATAACCCACTGGGTTTTCTAGGTTTTCTTCCGCTCATAGCAAGGGATACAGAGCATAAATAAGTGTAAAAACATACATAAAAAGTACTAGTTTTAAAAAAGTGAAATATTGAATTTTGCGAAAATAGAGTATATTTAAGTATGTGTAAGTATGTGTAAAAAGTAATATTATGTTAAATAGAAATGTAAAAAAAGAGTAAAAAACATACTTATTTTAAGTGTAAAAATGTAACATTAGTGGAGTAAAATGACTCTAATTTTGACAATAATTGACCTATATAAACAAAAAAAAGACCCTAAAAAATTAATTTTAAGGTCTAATTTTTAATTTAAAAAATATAAATTAAGGAGCATCACTTACTAAGTCTGAAGTAGAAAAATTGTAACCAACTAGGTGAGCTGTTCCAATTAAATCAGAAATTGTAGTAGTAGAAGTTTCTATTTCGTAATAGTGAGAAGGAGCTAAATAATTAGTATTTAAAAGACCTACTCCCGCAGATAAAACACTAATATCTTGAGTAACTCCACTATTATATAAGCCAGATATATTACTAGATTGGTCAGAATTCCATACAGCTAATTGATTCAATAACAAGTCTTTAGGATAGTTCCCAGAAACATATTTACCAAATCTGAAGTTTTGACCTACTATAGAACCAGACCAACCATAATTCTGATGACTATTAGTAACACTAGCTAAAACACCATTTACAAATATCTTAAACCTTCCGTAATAACTAGACAAAGAACCAGAAGCTGCTCCAGTAGTACCACCGTCATAAGTTACTAGAACGTGATTCCAGTTAGTGTCTATAACTGATGCTGTACCAGTTTGAACTTGTATTTGGTTATTATTACTCCCGTACTTTAGTCGTATTCTTCCATTACTAATCAATCTTATTTCTATATGTCCATTATTAGTAGTGTCATTATGACCATAGTAAAACAATGATTGACCAGAACTAGAAGTCCCTCTTTTAATCCACATACCTACAGACCAAGCATCAGAAGCACCCGAACCGTTACTACTACGTTCTAAAGAAGTAACTAAAGAAGCATTACCACCTAAATAAGAGTTTACACCGTCATCAAAGAATAAAGATTTAGTATTTGTATAGGTTAACTCTAATACTCTTAAAGTTACATTAAATGAAGTAATACCTCCTATAGAATTACCCGCTTTACAGTTAACTATATAATCATCAGAAGTACCCGTATAACTTGGAGCTGTTCCTGTGAATTGTCCTATAGATTGATTTAATATTGCCCATGAAGGTATATTCTCACCCGCGAACATATTAACTAAATCTGAGCCATTATCTAAAGTGATAGAAGGATTAAAAGAAGCACCTTCTGTTATTTCTATTATTTGGTCAGAAACGTCGGGAGCAAATGTAGTAATAGGTTGACTACCTTGTCCAATATCTTGTCTAGATATGTTAGGTATATATAAATCTGAAGCATTTTCTTCTGCCCCAAAATATAAATATATTTCAGTACCTAGCCAAGTACTATTCAAATGAGCTATTTTTTCATTATAAGTTTCGCTCCATAATTCTATTTGATTGTTACTAATATATCTTATAGATAACATTCCTACGGGGATTCCATTGCCAATAAAATAAGCACCATAAGAACCCGCACCAGAATTATTATAGTAATAAGTAGATGAAGTATTAAACACCCAATCCTCATTGACCCAATTTCGTAGGATTTCGCTAGAAGTAAATCTAAACTGCTGAGTAACTAAGTCTTCCGCTCCATTTACCCCGCTTGTACCATAAGGGAAACCTAGTCCTAGTGAATGTGTCCTTCCTTGTGTAGTTATGTTAATCATAAACTTTTCTCCTTGAAATATAGGATAAGTACTTTTAAGTATAGTATGGTCGTCTACTCCATCCATCCACTCGCCATTCTCTGAGTTATCCTCATCGTGAACTATATTCCATTCTGAGTAACGTTTAATCATTACTGGAAATTTAGCATTTGGTTGATTATCCCCTCCCATAGATATCATCTGAGAGTTACCTACTAGTGCAGTATTAGATTTGCCTATTAATATAGAACCATTATTACTAATGTCATATAGATGCAAGTAGTTATCCTCTCCATATCTTAGAGCTAATAACGTGCTGTTAGATATAGTATAACCGCTAGTATACCTAGAAGCTACATCTACACCTACAGAGGTCTCTCTTACGTTGTTATTTGATGCTGAGAATTTAAAGTTTGTAGACCATTTAGAGTCTGACATTATTTCTGTCTCATCTGAATTCTCTTCAGCTCCACTATATAAACCTAAAATATAAGTACCAGAGTTATCGTGAGTCCAAATAAACTCCTCTCCCTTGCCTAGTGCTGAACCATTGTAGAAAGGTTGCTTACCTTTTAATGAATTAACTACGGTAGGAACGGTAACCTCGTCTCCAGTACTATTACCGTAAGCTATAAACCAGTCGTTAGTTCTAGCTGGTAACTGAGAACCGTTAATCATATTACTAGCATCTATTGTAATTAAAGATGAATCACTCATAGTAAGCTCTAAATTAGAACCACTTAACGTACCACTAGATACAAATTTATTCTCATCAACACCTAACGTAGTAACGTCTACAGAATAAGAAGTGTTATCTTGTAATGTTAATGTTAATATATTATTACTTAAAACAAAATTTGTAACGGGATTACCTCCACTAGAAAAACCGCTTGTATTTGTAAATATATTATTTAATTGAACTATAGCTTGATTTAAAACTGAATTAACAGATGAACCATCTATAGATACATTTGAAACGGGTAAAGATTCACAAATAACCTTCTGACCTCCTTTTAATTTAATTTGGATATTAGAACCGTTTGAAGTTGCTTGTAATGTATTTATATCATGAGATACTAATAAGCTCTCAGAACCTAAAGAAAGGTCTCTCATAAAGATAGATGAACCCGTAGAATCTAATCCAAAGTCCATTTCTTCATATTTCAAATAAGTGCTTATTAATTCTAAGTCTTTATCTTCAAATAATCTATTGTGTACTATTGTTTGATACCTACCCGTACCGTCATCTCCTAATCTAACTTGAAATACACCTAAATCTTTATCATCTGACAATCTTACTTTTTGAATCTCTGCGAATATTGTCATTCCCGCGTGAATTTCTACTGGGTGGTCAAAGAACCATTCTACCAAATCACCTTCTGAAATAACTCCCGCTCTAGGTAATACTTGTAAATATACTTGAAGACCTTCAACAAAAAGCCTATATTCTAATCTAATATCTTCTGATATTTCTTCTGCAGAAACTGTAGTAATACCTAATCCAGATATATTAACTGCGAAATAATTATCTCCCGAATATCCTATGGAAGAATTTGGAATAGGTTGTCCTCCTAAAGTAACTGAAGCTAAATCAGAATAAACTCGACCACTTGGAGGTATGAATCCCGAAGCTCCTTGATTAGATAATACTGATTGGTCTTTAAGACCTCCCCACATAGGGAAGAAATTAATCTTAGAACCTAAGTTAGTGAAGAATATATTTTCTGCTCCAGAAGACATCTTATGCTGCTCACCTAAGAAAAGTGAGTTAAGAGTAGTTTCGATAGCTCTATCAGCTTCTAACTTATTTGTTTCTGGGTTGAATACAAAATGCTTTAAAGTCTCCCTTGCTCCACTCGCTGAAGCAAGATTAAAACCCGTATTAGTCCTTAAAAAAGTTAACAACTCTTCATCGGTAAAAGCTAATCCATCAGCATCTACAAACTCAGATTTCAAGAACGAAACATCGTGAGACGCATTGACTGAGGATAAAAATTTAATATTGTTACCGTAATCTTTATAGTGAACTCCTCCCATAGGGAACTCAATAGTTGTATTATCTACCGTATCAGTAATGATAAGATAGTTGTCTATAGCTTGTAACCTCTTACTCATTGTCTTTGATTATTTGTTTAATTGTTTGTATTAATTTTTCCTCTTCTGTTAGTTGTTTACTTGCTTCTAAAGCCTCGAATCCTTGAAATACACCTTCTATACTGAAGCCTTTATAATCTCCACTCTTAACAGCATCCCATTCCTCATCATTATAAATCTTCATCATTATACACCATGCACCTTCTGGAGCATTTAATTTGTATAGGTTAGACTTATCGTTCTTAGGGTCTTCTACAATCCAGCTTTCAATAACTGTAGCTCCTTTGATTGGTCGCTCATGTTCTGTAGTTACGTTATTAGCATTAAGGTTCTTCATATAAAGCTCTTGAGTCTTAGCTATAGTCTCTTTACTAAAGTAGATATTAAACTCTTTACCCTTCATCTTTCTAAAGATTCTCTTCTCTGGTACTAAAGCCATACCTACAACTACTCTACGTTCTTCATCAGCTACCTTCAACTCGATACCTTCAGAACTTAAAGCTACCCAGTTCTCCTCAGTGGCTGGAGACTCTACTAATGATACTGCGAAGACTCCGTCTTCCTTCTCATTTCTTATAAATAATTCTATTTCTTCCATAGTTAAATAACGAAAAAAACAAAAAACAGTTTTAATTGTAAAAAAAGTTTAAAAATAATTTTACTGATTATCAAGCAGTTACGAAATAAAATAAAAATAATTTAAAAATAATTGAAAAAAGT
>Ga0181389_1000479_pt1 | contig 16392 bp, 14 predicted proteins | sample 12SPOviralmetaG_FD_130121 | JGI IMG/M metagenome (GOLD analysis project Ga0181389, IMG submission 130121) | Marine viral communities from the oligotrophic San Pedro Time Series (SPOT) site, San Pedro Channel, CA, USA - 12 SPOT_SRF_2010-06-29 | ecosystem: Environmental > Aquatic > Marine > Strait...
ATTACCATAACCTAATTCATACCCTAATGCTTCCTCAGGATCTAAATTAAAGTTTGGCGCAGTCCATGCATCACCATTTAACTCATAAAGAGTTGGATTACGATAAGATGTACCAGCACTAATAAAGAAGTCTCCTGATTCATAACCAATTCTACCTACTGTAGTATCTTCTGTTATACGAATACCTATATTAGTATTAGTGAAGTTAAATAAAGCATAAGCAGAGATATTGTTCTGTGACATATCTTCATACTTTTCATATTCAACCGTTCCACCATAGAGATGATTACCAATAGTGTGTCTTGTATCAACGTATGCTCTTTCAGCATCAGATGAGTAAGTCTCTACACCTTCTGTTTTATACTTTGCATCATTGAATGAATAACCAAATGTATAGTTATCATTTCTTACTGATAAACTTCCTTTAGTGCCTAACTGAGAACAATCATTTGACTGTGAGAAACTTGCTGTATAACAATTGTCGTAATCATAATCATACGAGGTTGCTGACACATTTGTAGTGAACTCACCTGTATCAAATTGACCTTTAGCAGTCATGTTTAAATAATTGTCACTTTCATCATTGTCACTCCTGACACTACCATTGTCTACATTAAAGTAGGACAAATTAAAACCCTTAGCAGTGTGTGACATAAACTGATGTTTATCACCTAGTCTTACCACAGAAACATCTTTAGATAAATCGTCTTTAATAAAGACTGTGCCACCTAAACTTCCTGAACCATAAAGTACACTGTTGACTCCATTGACAACTTTAATTGTCTCACTGCCTGTTGCATAATCATGTCCAAAATCATACCAACCACTACCAGCATCATTAGCAGGTACGCCATTTCTGAATACACTAGTGTGTATTGTTTGTGTTCCTCTTTCAGTGTAACCAGAAAATCCACCATAGCCGCCTGCTTGTGTTGCTTCTGGAATAAGTGATTCTAATAATAGCACGTCAGTACTAGGATTAGATTCTGATTCATATACAGTAGTTCCTACAACTACAACTTCTTCTACTTCTTGTGCTTCAACAGTCGCAACACCTAACACTAAGCAAATACTCATTGCTAGTTTGTTCATCGATCTAACTTTCATTTCTTACTTAACCTCCAATGGTCGTTTATTTTTTATTATTAGTATTTTACCCATCGCAAGATTGCTGTGGAACTGATCATGGTCTATGTCAGAAGAATGTATCTGTAGATACATCGGTAAACTTTTGTCAGAAGTTGGAACTTCTGATGCTTCGATTTTGTTTCTAACGAAAACTGTATTGAAGTTTTTCTCTTGCAATGCAGTGATAACATCGTTAGCATATTTGATTGGCGAGTTGTAAGTATTAGTAGAAAAACTTAAGCCTCCGCAATAGATAGTGTTGCACTCTAATTCAGTGATCCATTCTAAGACTGTAGTAAGGTCATCATCGACATCTACTTCTACTGTTTGTGATGATGCAAATTTTAACTTAGCATCATCTCCTATAATTTCTTCATCTACATTAATACCTAACGTAGACATTTTGTATAAACATTTTGGAGAGTTATCTAATGTAGTATCAGACAACAGATTATCTAAAATTTCATTTGATGATGTAACTTCGTATTTGCCGTTTGATAGAACTAACGTAGGATTCCAATGTTTCTTGGTTGCTTTTTCTTTTTCTAACTGAGTGATGATAGTATTTATTTCGTTGTGGTATACAGTTGTAAAAAAGGTAGGCAGTCTAGTATATGCTACACGTAAAGCAATGGACGAGGGAGGACATTCATAACGTTTCTTTTCTCCATTCCATTGCCAAGGATTTGCGAGTGTAGTTCTAAACTTATTAATGAAATCTTTTTTAAATGGCACTCTAATAGTAAGTAGATTTTCTTTTGAATCAAAATCAACATTCGCATTAGTGTACTTAGGGAGACTCGGAACAACTGTAGACTGCCAAGGCAATTCTTTAAGTTCTTCTAAGTTTATTATGCCATGAGAGGCTAATTGCTTTCTATACTTACTGATAAGTTTATCAAACAAGGCAGCCTGATTCGATGTGATTTCTTTTTTCTCATGTGTCAATGATTGCATGTTTGACATGAATTGAAAATCATAATGAGAGAGATTAATTTTACGTAGCGGGTCACTGGCTTTTAAGAAATACCAAATAACATGTTCTTTACATTTAAAATCTATACTTTCAAAACTCATAGTTAATTATACTTTATTGTGTCCTCGCAAACAATTCTTTTGGTAATAAAAAAAGGGACGATCCGAAGACCGCCCCCAACTCCTGACACAGAGTTTAAACTCTACGCATACAAGTTGATTCTGCTAACATTTTCCAGTTGTCATTTTTCTGGATTTTGAACAAGTCAGCAATCTTAAGAGCCATTCTCATTGAGATTTCTCTTAACTTTTCTGCGTTTTCTTCCATGAAGTCAAAGATCATTTCTGATTCGCCGTTCTTAAACTTGTAGTCAGCAAACAATCCATCAGTGCAGTCTCTATCAACTTGCTTGATTCGTAACATTTTGTCACGGGCATTGTCGATAGTAAGATCCAAGAAGTGACAACGTGATTGTAATGCTTCTAAGTGATCCTGTAACTTCTTAGACTTGATGTTATCAAACTTCAAGTTAGTAATGAAGATTGCACTACCTTTGAACTCAAATGAGTTTGGAATGCCTTCTCTGTTTAACAGACTTGAGTCTGAGTTCCAACAAATCTTCCTAGACTTACCTGAATCAAGTGCCGCCTTAAGAATGTTAAGAGCAAGATCATCAGCAAATACAGAGTCACAATCGTCAAATACTAAAACGTTCTTAGCATCTGAGTACTTGTAAAGAACTGCATAAAGTCCTAATGCAGTCATTGCGCCTTTAACAACCTCATAACGAGTTCTGCTGTTAGTCAGTTGATCGAACAATGAAGCCTTCTCCATTTGTTGCTCAACGCCGTATGATTTACCAACTCCCGGAGGACCTGAAACAATCATTGCTCTAATATCGCCTGCGATAGTAGCCTTAGACATATCATCTAAGATGTCGAATCTAGTTTTGATTCTGTCCATTGCTTCTACGTCAGTCTCTACAACTTCTTTCTTAAGAGTAGTCGGCTCAAGACCGCCCATTATTGGGTTCGATGAACCCCATTCGATATCTTTGATGTTGTTCACCTTTACTCGAAAAGTTTTAATACCAAGTTTGCTTTGCCCTTCATTGAGAACAGTAACAAAGTTGCTACTTTTACCTCTTTGAAAGCCTTTCACTAATGTGAATTCTTGGTTGATGATTGGTGCATTTTTGTACTCGCCGTACTTTATAGTGATTTTATTAGACATATTTTAATTACCTCAGTGTCAGTGTGTAAGATTATATTATACTACCTTTCGGTACCAAAGTCAAGCCTTTTTGCAAACTTTTTTATAATTATTTTGTCTGCTTTTTTACTTAACATACCGTATATTATAAGACCTTTCACCCTAAATGTCAAGGATTATTTTCATTATTTTGCAATTAAATTGCCTAATAAATCAATGAGTTACGTCTAATCTACTGTAATATCTTCCATTCCAGCAGTTCTGAGACGTACAACATGTCCCATTTGCCACTGTTTTGCATCCAATCCTTTCATAATGCCCAGATACTTGTTTCTAAGCAGGGCTACTTCATTGATCAAATACTCAAAGTCTATGACTTCATCTTCACCATCTACATACTTCTCAGCATCACGTGAGGTCAATGCTCGTTGATACTTCTCTAAGTACTTCTGAAAGTGACCTCTTCGTATCTTACGCAGTTTGATGTTAAGAAGGTTGAGCACCGCTTCAATCTCTTGTAATTGATTGAAACGATGTTCAGTTACTCCGGGCAGTGCTGTAATTTGTCTTTCAACTAATCCTTGCACTCTAACATCTACCTTAGATGCTATCAACTCAGTTTCATAATGAGCAATAAAATCAGGTATTACTGATAAGTCATGGCTAATGCGAGTGTACCAATTCATAGATCAACTCTACTCCAAGGATTATTAATCCTATGTTCCAGTAAGTCTTGTATAGAATAAATCCCTGCTTCTTTATACACATGAGGTGCCACTTTATAAGGTGACTTTCCCCTTGATGAATAGTATTCTTGCATAGATTTAATATACTTCTTTAAATCAGTATAGTCAGACGCCATTGGCTTCATTACAGTCATATTAATCCCAGTGATCCTCTTCTTCAGCATCATCAGGATCGTCAAGGTCATTTACATCTTCATCAGAAAAGTACGATAAGGCTTCGATAATTTCTTCATCTTTGCCAAATGCTTTTTTGATTTCTGTTGCAGTCATACCATCATCGATCAAATGATTTACTAATAGATCGGCGGCTTCCCTAGGGTCACCATCTTCAATACTGGGTTTAATTAATACCCAAACACTTGATAAGTCATTTAGATTCATTCTACGTTTACCTCTTCGTTTTCCAATGCATCTTCGTTATTTACAACATCTAACGCATCTTTAACTTCAGAGTATTCGGACATGAGTCTATCTAAACAACCATCTTCGTTTGCTTCCCAAGGCTTTCTAAACTTGAGAACTTCTTCACCTGATTGAGTGATGTACTTCAATCGATTGCCTTGCTTAGTTAACAAGCCTGATTTCTCAAACAAGTCAACAAGACCTGAATAAGGATTCATACCTGTCTCATAAGGAATCTTCACTTGCACACCCTCGAAAGGTTTTGCATAACGAGTCTTCATTACTTTACAGCCTGCACGAATACCTTTAACATCAGAAACTTTGTTGCCGTCTGCATCTTCTTTTAGTTTCATCTTCTTCATAGCAACAACAATACTAGATGCATAGATAAAGCCTTGACCACCTGATATTTTATCATCTGGGTCAAACATATCTTGTGATGCATATGTATGATTAGTTGCAACAAGTCCAACGTTATAACTTCCGAACATGTTAACAGAGTTTCTGACTAATGATGTTAGTGCTTTAGGCTTACGACCCATGTCCCCTTTCATGTCCCCTTTGTCGAATTGATCAACATCAGTTGGTGTCAACATCATACCTAATGAGTCAATTACAAATAACACTTTAGGACGTTCTTCGTCTGCCATTGCTTTGTAATCTTTCATAAAGGTTGATATAGTTTTTGCTACATCGTCAATCATACTCATGCTTAACTTAAGAAGTTTTTCTTCTGAAGTGTCAACTTGTAATGCTTGTAGCCATGCTTCATCAAGTGCGTTCTCTGTGTCAATTAAGACTACAAAGATGCCTTGATCTTGTGCTGACTTTACAATGTTGCCTGCGGCAAAGTATGATTTACCTGCGCCTGATTCACCTGCAAAGACTGTTACCTTACCTAAAGGAACACCTTGATGGAAGTCACCTGAGATAAGATAGTTCAATGCATAAGAACCTGTTGAGATCCAATCAGTTGGATCGTTGAAACCTATTGATAAGCCATCGATAGATTTGGTTATGTCTTTCCTAAATTTGGAAACGTCAAATGGTTTTGCCACGTTTACTCCTATTGATTAGATTGTTTGTTGTTAATTCTACTAGAGTTAGAAGGCTTTTGCAAGATTTCTGGGCAGGCCTCTGCCATATCATCTAAATCATAATCAGCAGGGTAATGTCTCAGTGCCGCCCTCGCCCTATCTCTGATAAGACTTGGTACACGCGGAGTTTTGCCTGGATCGCAAAGTTCTTCTAATAATTTCTTCCCTTGTTTAAGGGCTCTAAATCTTTCGTCTGGTAGTGTCATATTTTTCTCCTACAAAAAAGGGAGAGGTATTTCACTCTCCCATAATCATCTAACTATTATTTTGCCTTGCACGAATCATTGCTAGAATGTCGTTTGCTTTATCGCTAGATGGGTTTGCTTCAGAAGGAGTTTCTACTGCTGGTGCAGTTTCAACTACTGGTTCCGACGGAGTAGATGTTTCTGCTGGAGTTGCTACTTCAGCCGCTGGCGCTGGGGCCGGTGCTGGAGTTCCTGCAGGTGCATCAACACCATATGGACGATAGTAAGCACCGAACTTGTCAGTGTCATATGGACGACCATCTACTGATGCCTCGAACATTTCTTTAATGACTCTGAGTTCTGACTCACTTGGCTTCTTAGGTAAGAAGTCTGCTAGATTGAATAGACCATGTGCTTCAACAGCCGCTTGTTCTACTTCAGTCAATGCAGTTTCTTTACGAGACCATGATGATGTTGAGTAATCAGCATACTGACCTTTAGTCGTTTTCTTAATGTTGAAATCAAGACCACGCATGTAATCAGTTGGCAACTCTTCCATCTCAGGATCCATCAATGAAGACTTGATCGTTTGAAAGATTTGAGGTGAAATAACAAATCTACGAATAGGATTCGCAGGAGTATTGTCTTCCCCAATTGGGTTTTGACGAACAAAGCCTTGAAAGAGATAACTTCTCTTCTTCCAGTATTTGTTAGCCATTTCTTTTAGAGTTTCGTCTTTGTACCAAGGACGAACTTCTGCTAGTACAGGACAATTTTCTCCGAACATTTCAACACAAGGAACTTGAACAGTCACTTGTTTTGAATTTACTTCACCTTTAATACCATTGAATGGTAATTTGATGACTTGTCGTTCAATCCAAAAGAATGAGTTACCAGTATCAGCATCGGGTAAGAAACGCAATGATGCTAATGCACCTTCGTCCATTTTCCAATGAGGATAAATCGCTCCGTCAGATTGGGGATAATTCCCTGTAGGTTTATTTTCTTGTGCCGCGAGACGGGCACGTATGTCAGCTAGACTTGCCATATGTTTTCTCCTATAATGTATGCTTTTGTTTTAGCTTTAGTTTAGTTGTCGCAAGACCGAAGTCTCACTAGTGTAGTTTTTGTAAAAAACAATTTTTGACACATGAATCTATTATACACTAATATCTTCCTGAGTCAAGTACTATTTATCCCCGGTTGTACCAAAAGATAAAAAAGTATAAAAAACAAATGCTAACCGATAGTCTTATAGTAAATTACCTTTCCAAATACTAAATACAAGTGCTAACCTCATTCATATAGGAAAACTACATATGTACATAAATTCATACATGCGACTATCGATTGCATTTGCACTTTTATTTATTGCCATGGCATATACGCCAAATATTTCTGCACAGGCCACTGGCACCTGTACAGCAGGTACCGAGAATTGTGAGGCAAGTACTTCTACAAGTACTACTACAAATACGAATACCAACACCTCGACTAATACTAACACTAATACCAATACCTCTACTAATACCAACACGAACAATAATACCAATACTAACACCAATACGAACACCAATACCAATACCAATACCAACACTAATAACAATACTAATAATAATACTTCGACTAGTACCAATACTAACACGAACAATAATACCAATACTAGTACTTCGACCAATACCAATACGAATAATAATACCAATAATAACACAAACAATAATACCAATACTTCAACAAGTACCAATACCAATACCAATAACAATACGAATAACAATACTTCGGCTAATACCAATACTAATACGAACAATAATACCAATAATACCACAAGCAATAATACCAATACCAATAACAATACCAACAATAGTACGGTAAACAGTACCTCGAATAACACCAATACGAATAACAACAATTCTACTATTGACCAAAATGTAAATTCTAATAGTACTTCAAACAATACTAACACGAATAACAATAACACGACCAGTAATAATACCAATAACAATAATAACACTTCTACTAGTACAAGTGACTCTAATGTGACCACTAACAATACCAGTAAGAATGAAAATAACAACACCAACACAAACAATAACACCAACATAAACAAAACTGATCAAACTATTAAACAGGAGATCACAACTAAGGCACCACCAGCAAGTGCGATTGCACCGAGTATCGGGTCTAGTTATTCACAAGATTTATGTACAACAGGTGTGTCTGGAGCGTTTCAGGGTCAAGTGTTCGGTTTATCAGGTGGTAAGTCTGTTAGAGATATGAACTGTGAAAGAATTAAGTTGTCCAAAACAATATATGATATGGGTATGAAAGTAGCCGCAGTATCATTAATGTGTCAGGATCCTAGAGTATTTCAAGCAATGGAAATGGCAGGAACACCTTGTCCGTACATGGGTGCAATTGGACCAGCCGCTTCTGACAGATGGGAAAAGAATGAAGACAGACGTCCTGATCAAAAGAAAGGTGTTAAGAGTAAAATCTTAGGCGTATTCAGTTCTGACAAAATTGAAGTTGACCAAATATCAAACGTAACTGCTGATGAAGCCGCTTATTTAGAAAAATGTACTAGACCTGACTTTAAAGGAAGACGTAAATCTACTAAGAGTTGTGAAGCAGAATGGCACGATTCACAATAATATCATTACTATTGATGCTACCCATGTTTGCGGTAGCACAATACACTCCTCCTGACTACAATGAGTCGAATGCTGACGGCACCAATACCATTTACTCAGTTACTGGAGATTACGGAGATTTATATGATTTGACTCGTAGTGGTCTGACTGGTGTGTCAGGTTGTACCAATGGTCAATTTAGTGATGACAGTGGTTGTAATGTAAGAATGGAATTTGGTTTTTCATGGGAGTGGCATAACGACTCGTATACTGCCGCAGTAATGAGTACGAATGGTTGTCTTAAATTAGTAAAAGAAAGTTACACTATTGGTAATTGGAACAGTTTGATGTGCTACGACTACCTACCAAATCAATTAGGTAGTGGAGAAGAAGGTTATACTAAACATGTAACTGATACTCTTTTTCCCTTTTATACTGACTTGATTGGGGGAAACAGTAACAGTGCATTATTATATAAAGCATTTGATGATTATGCCATATTCGGTTGGTATAATTTAAAAGAATACAATAGAGCATCAGAAAACAGTTTTGAAGTTTACATATTTGATTACAATGACTCTAGTGCAAAATGCGGAGACAGTAATACAAGAATAGCCTGTACTGATTCAGAAAGAGCAGAAGTAAACAAACCTGACAACTATGGATTTTTGTATGGTGATTTAGATATCATTCAACATGATGTTTTGATCGGAGAACAAAAAAGCAATACAAACTATACTCAATATCTATTTTATGATGACAACACAGATAACTTAGGTGATGGTAGTGTTGACAATACTTTTGATGATATGGATCAAGGGTACATAGAAGACGGTGGAGGTATATTATATTCAGAAGCAGACGGTGAGCCCGTTCAGTGTCAAAGCAATCCTTTATATTCAACAGATTGTTTATTGTATGATCTAGCATATTTAGAATATCAATGTAATTTAGATTCACAATATGATAGTGGATGTGAGTTATATGAAGGAAATGAAGTAGATCAAGGGTTGATGTGTGAAATTGATCCATTGTATGATCCAAGTTGTCCCGGGTATGATGCCGCAATAATGGCTACTAGTTCAGGAGGTTACAATCCAAGTACAGGATTAATTACTGATCCTAATACTGGAGAACAATACAATACAGATGGGTCTGTATACAATGATGGTTATGTCTATGATGACGGCGGTGTCAATGGTGACTTCGGTGATGATCCTTGGATGGAAGGTGGTGTATATGATCCTAGACTTGATCCTAACATCTCATATGATGACTTGAACACAGAACAACAGATGTTAGTTGATCAAGGTTTATCTCCGCAAGATGCTATGTTTGTTACAATGGGAAATGAACAAATAGCCGCATTAGGTGAAGATCCATTAGCAGTACAATTCAACGGACATAGACCAGGCGAGTATGTATTAGATGCTGTAGGTGGATTAGAAAACTATGATACTCAATTACATGATACTGCAATGCAACAACAATCACTTGAATGGGATCCTAATGGTAACATTGACACACTTACTGCTGATGTTTGGGCAACTGAAGAATTTCAACAACAAGAAACAGAACGATTAGAGGGTATGGTTGAAACATACGGAGACGATTTTTATTCGTTCACAGACCAAGATTGGTATGAACATGATGTTGCAACATATGGACAAGAAGAAGTTGATCAATGGCACGAAAACATAGAATTTGATGAAGAAGGCCAAATCGATTGGGACACATTTGTTGAAGGTGCTCCTGAAGAAGAAATTTGGATAGCACAAAATGATGAGTTAATGCCTGATTACACTGAAGAAGAAATCTTTGTAGAATCTGATGAAGTATTTGAACTTATAGTAGAAGATGAGGCATTTGAAGAATTAATTAGTGAAGCAGAATTAGAAGAATTAACTGCTGACGAATCTACTGAAGAAATAAGAGCAGAGGAAGTGATCGAGGAACAAGTATTAATCGTAGAAGAAGAACAAGAAGAAGTCCGTGAAGAAATAGCACAAGAAGAAGTTCGTGTAGAGAAAGAAGCAGAACAGGCTGTTTCAAGTTCTGGCTCGTCTTCTAGGTCAAGACCTTCTTATCAAAGTGTTGCTATCTCACAATTTGTTTCTGAAGTCTCAGATGATGCACAAACTGCCAATGTCATTGAAGATGTAATCAGTGACGGTGGAGCCTCTGCGTCAGTACAAGTTGATTCAGGTGCATCACAAAGTTTTGCAGGACAAGACGGTAGTAGTTTTAATAACACTGGTTCACAAGCAGTTGCTAGTTCATCTAGTAGTGATTCAACTGGTGCAATCGCAGACAGTTCAAGTCAACAACAATTTGAACAAGTAACTGGTCAAGTAGACACTGCTATTGATGTCTCTAGCACGTCTGTAGACGTTGTACAGACTTCTGCCTTTGAAGTTGCTGTACAACAACAAGAAATGATGCAAGAAGAACAGTTATTTGTGGAAAACTTCGATGACGGTACTGGTGGAATTAGTAGTACTGACGTACAGTTTGAAGATAGTTTAACTGAAGCATTGGCGACTGGCACAGGATTGACTGAATTTTTAAGTCAACAAGCACCAAACTTTCAACGTTTTGAAGTACAGAACTCAGTACAAGAACAACGTACTACAGAAGCAGTTGAGAGTTTAGCAGACTCTGTTGGCGCTACAGTTGCACAAGCAAACTTAGAGGCACAACTACAGAATATACAAGAAGGCGAACCTACTGATGAGGGTGGGTATGCTGACCAAACGATTGCTGTTGCCTATATAGGTTATACAGCAGGGTTTAGTGCTTACACAGGTGAGCAAGTATATAGTCAAGGAAATGCAGGCTTCTTTGACAAAAAACAAATGCCAGATGGTAGGATAGATGACAACAAAATGGGATTCTATCGTATGGCTGGCAACACACAAGAAAAATTGTATAAGATGGTTCTTATGCAATATGGAATTAATCCAGATGAAGAAACACAGGAGCAAAAATAATGAGTGACAAAGAAAGCATCGAAATTGAAGGCGGCGACGGAGTCGTACAAAATTTAGATTTAGACAAATATACCGATCTACTTCTAAAACTAGATGAGGCTAATGACAAAATCAGAGAGATGGAAGCATTAACTCAGGACTTAAGAAAAGTTTCCCATGAAGTGAAACCAAAAGAAAAATTCAAACTCAGTCATCTATTCTTAGATGATAACAAAATCAATGAGAAATCAATCATTGGCTTTTTATCATTCTTTATGATGGTTGCGTTTGGTATTGTAGATTTAGTGACAGGATTAGACGGTACAGATTTAGTTATATCTGACTTTATCTATACTTCTTTTGTTGTAGTGACACTAGGTTCTTTTGGTATTGCTGAAGCAGGAAAAGCATTTAGCAGTAAACAATAGGAGTATATTATGGCAAGTGTAGAATACGAAGGCATTAAGATGAGTGGCAGTAAACTGCTTATCATCTTACCTTTATTAGGAACGTTAATAGGTGGTCTATGGGGAGGCTTTGAACTCTATAATAGACTGCTTGAAGCAGAAGAAAAATTAGAAAATCTGCAACCAGAAGTAATTGAACAAGAGATTCTTCGATTGACTGAACTTACAGAAGTTATCAAAGATAATCTGCAAGGGGATATTGTAGAAGCATCTCGTTTAGCACGTGATGTTGAAAGTTCATCTGCTAAAACTCAACGTGAAGTACGTGATGATGTCTATGAGATGGAACGTGAGATGCAAGAACGTTTTAAAGAGCAAGACAAAGAAATGCGTGAGATGAGAAAAGAGTTAGAAGAAAGAATTCAAACGATCTTAGAAAATCCTTTGAATGATGTTGAGTAAATAACTATTTGGTATGTGGGGGTAATTTTGCTTCCACAAACCATTCATGTATTCGTTTAACTGGATTGTATTTTTTGAATCTTAACTTTTGATTATTAACAGTTAAGTTTTTTGTCTTAATAGCAGTGTAATGATAAGTGTGAGAGTTTCTAGTCTCACACTCTGGTATCATGTAGACTTTCGATTGTTTCTTTTTCTTGTCGGCCATCTATCTCTTAGCAACAAGTGCAGTTACAACATGTACAGCATTCGCATTTAGTATTCATGTTTATCTCCTTAACTCTCTAAATTTTGATGTTTCTTATGATGTCGAGCAAATCATCACCTTCTTGTATGCTCTTCCGATCTTGTACCTGATTTGCGTTTTGATTATACTTGTCATTATTTCCATCATCGTCAGCACCAACGTTTCCATCTGGTGAGTTTTCGGCTTCATCGAGTTCGTCCCATGCAAATGCTTCTTTAAGTAAAGCATCAACACCTTTCATATCTTTCTTATCATAAAGATCGCCTAATTCTACGTATAGTTTAGAATTAATTGTTCCTTTTGGCTTCACTGCATTTGCTATTTTCTGAGCCATTTTTTTATCAATGCCCTTAAATCTTTCCATTGCTCTTTTGACTAATGCTGAATTATCTGCTTCATATACATCTTCTGGTTCATCAGCAGTGATCTCGTCCATAAATTGGCCTACTTGACCGCCTATGCCTTCTGTTGGCATATTATCAGGTCTATGATCTTTTCTATCTGCAGGATCACCATAATCAACGACTTGATCTTTAAGTTCATCAAAATCTATTACTATTCCTTCATCTCCTACAGCAGAAATTGTTCCATCAGAGTTATGACTAATTGTATACTCATCACCGTTTCTTAATAGAATTATATCACCATCAGATAATGCATCATATTCTTCATCTTCAAGCATTGCTTTTTTTGGCTCTGCACTTTCTGCGCCAACTAAGTCACCTACTTTAGCAGGCCTACCTTTAGTCTTACCAGTGTTTCTCCATTGACCTGCTGGTCCTGTTTTGAAATGTCCAGCAAATGTTTGTCCGCCAGATTTAGTTTCTGATAGTCCTTGAGTCTTATCAAGTACATTTTTAACTGACGGGTGATCTGATAATCCTTTCTTAATGCCTTCGATTGCTTTAATTGCACCTGACATATTACCGTCTTTGTATCTTTTGTCATTTGCTATACCAAATGCCATTTTAATTTCTTTATCAGTAAAACCTTTGTTGTCTTTTTCTTCAGCAACTCGTTGGTCTCTAGGGTTTATGTTTGGTTGTCTAGGTTTATCATAAGGGTTTGCTAGTTCCATTCCTTTAGCAATCATACCTGGTAATGACAAGGATGATTTTGTGAGCGGTGTTCTGGTTGTTTTGTCTTTACTTAATTCTTTTTCTGCGGTTGCAATTGCATCATCAACAGTATTAACTGTTAGTGGTTTTGTGTCACCAGCGAGGTAGGCATTATAACGTTGTTCAGTGGCGATTAATATATACCACTCTCTATCTGATTCTGAATCAAATCCTTTTTGTAACTGTAATTGCTTCTTACGGGCTCGTATTTTTTCTTGTGCGTCCTGCACTAGTTTTATTCTGCTAGGTTGATTCGTAGTCTGCTTATGGATACGGAAGATTTCTTTGTCTGCTATACCTGCTCCTTGCTTTGTCATCGCTACCTTATCAGCAATTTGATGGGCTTCTTCTAATTCACCAGGCTTAGATCCAAAGTATGCATCCATTTCACTATCGATAGTATCTGGCTTATTGTCCGAGATGTTTTCTTCAAGTTTTGCATTGCAATTACAATGTTCACAATCTGGTGAGCATCCACAGTCTTCTGCTTTTACATCTGCTCCACAACATTTGGCTGAGCAATGTGTATCTCTTTTTTCTTCTTCTGTGATTTCTGTTATACCTCTAGCCCATTGATCTAACTCATTGACTTCTTCAATCTCGTTGATGATGCCACTGTTTAGTCTGTTGAGAATAGGTAAAACACTTTCGATTCTTGGATCAATTGTTCCTTGTGCAAACATTTCAGCAATACTTGATGAATCACCATCGTCTTCCATTAATGGCGGAGTCCATGATTCAAAGTAAGCATTATAGCCTCTATGACTTCTCATCTTTTGCAAAGATTCTCTTAGTGATTTATGATGATTGACACCTTCTTCTATTAGTTGTGCCACTGACTCGTTGAATTCACCTCTACGAGTAGCACGAACAAAGCCAGCCATCTTAGTATATTCTTCTACTAATGAAGTGATGTGCTTACCACGATCATCATAAGGAGTTCCACCTTCTGCTACGTGTCTACCATATACTCTTGCAATGCCAGGCATTCTAGTTGGGACAGCAAATCTTTCGCCTTCAGTATTCTCTACAAAGATTTTATGAACGTTTCTCCAACGTTGCTCACCTTCACCGATTTGTCTATCATGTTGAATAACAACTTTTACATTTGGTATATTATCATTGTATGAAGTTGTTTTATTAACTGCATGATAACCTTCATTAGTTACTTCTTTCATATCGTGCCATTTCCGTTGCGTCATATCATCGTTTAAATTAGACATGTCTTTTAGTTCAAAAGACAGTAGTTTACGACCTGCCCATTGCTTTAATTGTTTTATTAGTCCATGCCATGAATCGTCATATTCTTTTCCCGGAGTTTTTCCAGGAGGGCTTGATGCTACATCATCACTATAATAAATTTCTAAATTTTTTGCTTTATTGATTGTTGCCCATACCTTTCCGTAATTTTCACCGTCTTTAACGAAGTCAAATTCAAAAATATCTGCTTCTTGTGGTACTGGGAGTTTCTCATTTTTTGAGTTCTTAGCCACAGGATTGTAGCCATGCGTCTTTAAGAGGTCGTATAAACGTTTATTAAATGATTCCTGATCGATTGCCATAGTATTATTTATCTCTTTTAGTTAATCACAGCAAAGAACGGCAAGGGTGCAACCATTTCATCATGGTCACGCATATGCTCTGTCAAATCACTATGGAAGTCTGTAATGTCTTGCAATATACGTACTACAAGTAATGTAGCCATTACTAAATCATCGTTGTCTCCTATCTTAGCGGCATAACTGCCACCAGATGCAACAAATGTTTTTAATTCACTGATCAATGCTTTACTTTTAACATTCATTTTCTTGCTTTCCATCAATGTTTTCATCTTAGCACATGCCGCAAGTTTTACTTTTTGTGTTGTGTTATATCCTCTACGTTTTTTACCCTTTTCACTTAAGAAGATACCTTGAATGTTTGATTCACCATACTCTGATAATGACACTAAAGCCGCTTCTCCGATCGAATTGTTTTCTAGTGAGTAGTAGATGTTATTTGGTTCACCAGTTATTTCTGCAATATGTTGTGTAATCTGTCCTAGTAATTTAATTTGTTGAGGAATGTCAGTTTTATTATCTTTCCATTCTCCTATTTGAGTAGTAGTGTTTGCTTCAAAGATTTGTATAGCGGCTGGGTCTCCACCTGTACCTAATGACGGATCTAGTCCTAATACATAGACCATATCCTTCTTGGGTTTTTGAAACCATCTGACTTGTCCCATTCTATTAACAGGTTCTACTGATTCTAACATTATTAACGTATTAGGATTAATAAGTGTTTCGTCTGCGATTAAAAATTCACAACCAATCTCACGTGCAAATCTGTCATCACCTAACTGGGCTTTAATTTCTTCTGCCCATTTGTCATCACGGCCAGGCTGTTCTTTCCAATATGATCTAAAAGGTTTAAATCCATTAACACCTAGTTCTGTTTCTTCTCCTTGTGCATTAATATTCTTATTTGCTTGTTTCCAAATCAGTGCGAACTGATCTTCGTCAGAGTTCGGAGTAGATGTGATGATTGCTTTACCACCTGTTGCTAGTGTTGGTGTAATAGAAGTCCAAAACTGCTCTGCAATTGTAGGTCTTACGAATGCAAACTCATCTAAGTATAAAAGTGTGATAGACATACCACGACCCGTATTCTCTGTAGTCGTTGCTGATACAATACGAGAGCCATTCTCAAAATCTAGTGAGCCTTTGTTGTACGTAGTCACACCTGCTTTAATATGCGTAGGACATGCTTCATATGCATATCTGATACGTTGCATGATCTCTTGTGAGCCTGTGTACTTATGTGCGGCAATTAGA
>Ga0181389_1000481_pt1 | contig 16352 bp, 39 predicted proteins | sample 12SPOviralmetaG_FD_130121 | JGI IMG/M metagenome (GOLD analysis project Ga0181389, IMG submission 130121) | Marine viral communities from the oligotrophic San Pedro Time Series (SPOT) site, San Pedro Channel, CA, USA - 12 SPOT_SRF_2010-06-29 | ecosystem: Environmental > Aquatic > Marine > Strait...
AAACTTAAATGGTTAGTGCAACAAGGTGGGCAAAATTTGTTCCCCAATGAAGATGATTATCACGATTACGATAATTGGAAATTTACCAACAAGATAAAAGAGACTGTCGATTTTGTCGAAGAGATTTACAATGAAGCGTATATCGTTTTTGATCAAGGTGGCTGGTGTCTATACATCAAACAGTATGATGATCATACTTGCGAGGATCTCTCTGATTGGACTACCGATCATACTTGGATTGATAATCTATCAAACCGCCTTGAAGAAACACACCCTTAAATATTTTAGAAAGCCTGATCATTGGGCTTTCTTGAATATTTATATATTCAAACACAAAGGAGAAATATCATGCAATATTACAACGGAAAAAAAGTAAATTACCATTCATACACTGTCGAGCCTGACGATGATCAGTTCGTAGTTTATGGTCATTCTTTTTATCCAGCTAGTTCTGTTCTAGCTGGTCAACAAATGAAATCTTATCTTGCTAATTACGATACTATTGAAGAAGCAAAAAAAGATTATCCAAAAGCAGAGCCATTAGAGTTTAGAACTGAGGTTCATAACTCTGTAGATCATTTACCTGAAAGCGATTGGTAAGCTAATAAACTAATAAAAAAGCCCTGACTTAGAGTTCATCAAACATCTTAAAAGTGTCTGTATGGCTCTTAAAAAGGGTTTTTTTCTTGGTTTATACCAAGAAGATCGGAGAAACATTAAATGTTTACAATAGAACTCACAACAAAAGAAGCCCAGCTTATGCTGGAAAAGTATTTCAGCGATACCTCTAAAATGGGGGAAACTGAATACGCTATATTTGCAAAGGTTCACGACAATCTTGCTAATTATCAATTTCAACAATTTAAATTAGCTAAGGAGTAATCAATGCACATTGATAAATATACTATGATCATTAACGAAAAAAAATATGATCAGAAAAAAGATAAGCATTTACCTCATCAATCAAAAATCGAGGTGGATCAATGTATCATGTATAAAAATTTGGGACACATATTAGAAGAGTTCCAAGAGCAGCACAGATTATACGGAGACATTGAAATCACTATTACTTTCAACGAACCTGATCGTTAAGTGCTAGTCAACTGCTCATTTATCCTTTCGTGAGCGGTTGAGTATCATTTAGATACTAGAAAGGAGTCAATCATGGCTCAATATTTACAAGATCAGATCTACACCTCTTTAAATTACAACGAATTTGTTTTCGTTGAAGGTAATAGAGAAATTAGATCTCCCAAAGTAAGCAGAATGATAGACAGCATTAAAAAATTTGGTTTAGTTAATCCTATTGTTGTTGATCAATATAAACAAATTATTGACGGACAAAACAGGTTTGAATGTTGCAAGACATTAAACATTCCAGTTCGTTATTCTGTTTTCCCAATAGAAAAAAGCATACTAATTGATTTAATTAGGGATATCAATTCTGTCCAAAATAATTGGAACAATATTGATATAGCTGGTGCTTATGTCGGACACTGTAAAAATCAAGATCATTATAAAAAGTATTTAGATTTAGTATCTTTAGGTGTCTCTCACTCTACTGTACTTGAAGCTTGTACTTATTTATCTTTAGGCGAAGATAAAATTAGAAGTAGCTATTTTGATTTTAAAAATGGTAATTTAATTATCTCTGACAGTGTATATGACAAAGTTAAAGGTCAAATATTAATGTTAAAAGACTCAAAAATAGAAACTAAAATATGGAACAGGATTTATTTTCTACGAGCATTATTAAAACTGCAAAGAGAAAAGTCTTTTGATGTCTATTCTTTCTTAGAAAACTATAAAAAGTTTCCTCATCAGTGGAAAAATGCTTATACTGTAGAAGAAAACATCAAGAGTATTCTTATTGTTCATAATTACAGGAACAGAAAAAAAGCAAAATACTTTTTCGAATAGTTTTATCTCCTTACAATTTCAGGCAATCCGATATTCTTGGGTTGCCTAATGGATCGTCCAGCTTTGTCCTAAATTACTTTCGTCAATCTCTTCATACTCATCGTAGTCGTTCTTAAAATTCTCTATAAATAGCTTTGACTCAGCTTCATTCTCAAAATTACTAAACATCACCACAACATTATTATTATTATCCTGATCTTTATGTAGATATAATCTGCAAATTAATTTTTTATTCAATATTTCGTCTGATAACTTCAAAGATGATTTTGAAGGCTTCATTTTGGGCGAATTTTTTTTTGGTTTTTTTAAACTCATTGTTTATCTTTCTCACCACGCTGGGTTCTATGTCAATTAGTGAGCAAATATATTCAAAGTCTTTGCTAAAAAACCATTTTCTTGCTCTTTCGCAAATAACTATGTCGGAATTATTATAATTTGGAGAAGTTCTAAAACTGTTATCTAAAATTGCTCTTGTAATGACTGCACAATAAAGTCGTAAATATGATTTTTCCATGAATTTTTTACGGACTTATTGAGCATGATTTTTTTATAACATTTAGAAGTAAGTATCTAAATTGAACATTCGTTGAACATTAAGATTACAGTATTAAAAAACAATACTAACAGTATTAAAAAACGATACTGACAGTATTAAAAAACAATACTGTAAATAATTATATTGAGCATTGCATATCAGCTTTGTTGTCTAAACATTGCTATTTTCATAGAGTAGTTTGATATAAAGCTAACATGAAAAAAATAATAAAAAAAATATTTAACTCTTGGAACAATATAATGAGTAATTGTGATGATGGTTTAAGAACATACTGTCAAAATGAATACAAAAAGAATGCAGACTTTGTTTTTGATTATGTCAAAAAACATAAAAGGTTTCCTTATTAAATGTGCCACTGAAAGCGAAACAAAGTGGCACTAGGACATATTAAAATGATCACGAAGTAAGTCAAGCGCCTCTTGAAGGTTTAAAAATCGTTTCCCTCTACCAACTGGAATATCATTAATTAATAGATCCCAAATCATTGACTGATGATTTTTTGTTGATTTCATAGCTTCGTTAAATTCTTGTTCTGCGTCAAATCCATTACCAACAAATAATTCTATACCACCAATGACTATATTATCCAGTTTATCCCAATTAAAGGTGATTGATTTTTGTTTAGAACTATAAACAGCAAGTGCTTCTAACTTTTCACCAGCTAAAAAACGAAGGGTATTTATCTTGTGATCTTGCGGACACAGTAAATTTTTAGCATAATACTTTTGAAGGTTAGAATTGAATACTCCGTAAATATGCTTCAATCCCATTTTTAATTCTTTATAATCAGGTAATCTATATAGTTTATTTTCTATCCTAATTATCTCTTGAGCGCCTAAGTCTTTAACCTGAGTAGGTTTAGGACTAGGTTTAGATTTCTTGTGTTTTTTCTTTTTCTTTGCCAAATAATTTCTCTGCTTTGTCGAAGTCTTGTTGACTCATGTTGAATACAGGTCTGCCAATTCTTACAGACATTTCATACCTTGTTTTTAACATATGCAATTCATGTTTTTCATCTTCTTCTTTTCTTGACTCACGAGTTTGAACTTCATTGTATTTTTCGTTATCAATAAATCTTTCTAAAGCGACAGAATATTCGCCATTTTGAGAACAATATTCAGGGTATGTTTGTATTACTAGCTTCTGTTTTTCGTCTGTAAGAGCCTTAAACTTGGAAAAAGACTTAGGTTTTGATGATCTTTGTCTCATTTTAACTGATAAGGAACTCCACACCTGTTCTAGTGCTAGTATATTATTATTATTTTTATCTTTATTTTTATCTTTATCTACGTTGATTGCTTTTTGATTTGACAAAACAGTATCAAATTTTTCTTTTGTTTTTTTTCTTGCTTGACTACGAGTATTAGACAACTCTAATCCTTTAACGTATTCAAGATGTTGCCTTTTATTAAAGTATCTGTTGTTCTCTATATAAAATTTTGTATTTAATACCTTTACAAGAGAAGTCATATTCTCTTCATTTTTTTCAGGGCTTAATTCAAAAGGTAAAACCATTTTCGCCAACTCTCTGATATCGTTAGGTAATCCTTTGCCATGACTATTTTGTGAAAAACATAGTAGGTCTATGTATATACCTCTTTCTGCTAAAGATAAGGTTCTAGTTCCTGTAATGTAGTCATTTGTAAACAAATACATAGCTGGAAGTTTATCAATCATTTTTGTATCTCCTTAATAACTTGCACTGATCTTTTTTGTGCTGGAATAAAATCAACATATCCTTTTCTTTTAAGGCGATACAAGTAAGTATTGATTGAGTTAGTACCTTTGAGATTAACATGAACTGCTATCTCCCTGTAAGAAGGAGATCTCTTCTCTATTTTTTTGTAGTCCATAATGAACTTCATTATTTTTATTTCTTTTTTTGTAGGAATGTAGTCTGTGGAGATCAATGATCTCTGACAGGTTGGGCAAACATTGTGATTTGTCGTCAAAATAATTAAACTCCCTCAATGTGCTTTCCCAAATGATAGTCTCCATATTGGGAAATTCAATCTTATTTTCCTTGCAAATATTTACGTTTATCTTCCAAAAGTCTAAAACGCAGAATAAAAACCTAAGTTCTTCATATTCAACAGTATCGCTTTCATAAAGAAAATCTTGACAATTTCCCATGTCTCAGAACATACGCAAATATTCGCATTAATGCAATCTATTAAAGTTATTGACACAAAAACGCAATAGTTTAAGTGATAATTATGAATGATAAATTAAGAAAAGTAGCCCAAGAAAAAGGTTTGATTAAAGGAATGGGTGTCCAATTATCAAGATTATCAGGTGTAGATAAATCAACTGTATCTGCTCATCTTACAGGAACAAAAAAATTATCTATGTATCATGCAGAAAAATATGCACAGGGCTTAGAAGTGCCTGTTGTCAAAATTTTAGATGAGTCTGTTATTAAATATCCAATAGTAGGATATGTATCAGATCAAGGTAATGTTCGTATGAGAGCAGAACACGAAACTGATATATGTATAGCAGAAAATGAACTTGTATCTACCGACTGCTTTGCGTTGTATCAACAATTACAAGAAACTATATTTTTTTATAATCCTAAAATATCATGTAAAAATACAGATATAATAAACAGCTATTGTTATATAAAAACAAAACAACAAAATTTTCTAGGATCAATAATCAAAGAAACTAAAAAATATTGTAATGTTTATAATGTTCATGAAGCAAAAATAAAAAAGATTGCCTATGATGTTTGTTATCCAATCATAAGTATTAATTATATTAAACACGCAAACATATATAAAATAAATAATTCTATATAAATATAGAAATATTCGCATTTTTACGAATATTACTTGATTTATACAAATAAATCAGTAATGTCTGATTTATGACGAGTGATAAAGTTCTAAATACAAATATGTTCCTCCTTCCTCCTGATAAAAGGAAAGAACTTGCTTTAAAAGAGCAGAGACTCAAAGAAAGCTGTAGAAACAATCTCAACTCTCCGTTGAAAACAAATCTACAAAAGAGATTGGTTTGGTATCACATACTAAGCACTACTGATCACTCGTCATAATCAGAAAGGAAAGCGATTGTCACATATAGATTATAAAGTGGACGGAAAAAAAGTGCCTAGTGTCACTACCATTCTTGGTAGGTATAAAAATGCTACTGGGTTATTAATATGGAGTAATAAGTTAGGGTTAGAGGGTAAGTCATATCATACAGAATTAAATAAAGCTGGAGACATTGGAACTGACTTTCACGAACTTGCTGAGAAACATATTACTGATGAGTATTACGAACTACCTGACGATCCAGTAGTTCAAGAATGTTTTAATAAATTTAAAGATTGGTGGACTGAGCAAGAGTATGAAGTCACATTTACAGAAAAAAGTTTTTGTTGTCGTAAATATAAATATGGTGGAACTGCGGATCTGTTAGTGAATGGAGATACACTTGTTGATTTTAAAACAAGTAAGCAAGTTTACGATGATCACCTAGTACAACTAGGCGCATACAAATTTATGATTGAAGAGCAAGACGGAATTGAAATCAATAAAGCAATTCTTGCAAGATTTGGAAAAGAGACTGACGATTTTGAAATTAGAAATTTCACAAAGTCTGATCTGAATAAAGGTTTTAGATATTTTAAAGTTTTACGAGAGGCATTTGATCTCGACAAAGAGGTTAGTAAACTAACAAGAAAGGCGAAAAAGAATGACAATATATAGAAAGATATTTGATATCACCCATGAGGTTAAATCTGTATCACAGACAAAGCCAAAAGGTATTCAATATAAAGTCACTAATTGGAATGATGTTAATGATGTTGTTCGTGAACAATTAGCTAAACATAAATTACTTCTTATTCCTAAAGTTATGGATCATACAAAAGAAGGTAATTTAACTACAGTCAAAATGAATTGTGATGTCATAGATGTAGATACCAACGAAAAAATGACTGTTGGTGATTACTACGGATATGGTGTCGATAATTCTGATAAGGGAGTGGGTAAAGCCACAACATACGCATACAAGTATTTAATAATGAAGTTATTTTTACTTGAAGTTGGCGAAGCAGAGGACTCAGAAAACGAAAATCCTGTAGCCACTAAACCAAAACAAGAAAAGAAGGAGCATTCTATATGAGCGAAGTAATAATAAAAGCTACTCTATTTAAGAACGAGTACAAAGAGGAAGGTGACTCAAAACCTGATTATCAAAACAAAACTATTTGTTATCCTGATGATGTTTTACAGGAAGATATAGTTTTAAAAAAAGGACAAGCCTACAGTATTGCTTTGTGGAAAGGTGATAAGGGTAGTTTGTCTGTAAGAATACAAGAGGCATATAAAAAACCTACTGAGACAATTATTGAAGAACCAGCAACCAATGACTTAGATTCTAAGGACATACCTTTTTAATGGTTATGGTAATTATACAATCATTACAGCTATTAGTTTTATTACTAATAGCTTTGATGATCTTTGCGATAGGGGATCAGTTAAATAAAAAATGAGTTTAGCATTTAAGGATTGGGTTATGGAAGAAGAAGATGGGAGTAATTTTTTGAAAAATCATACTAAATTTTTTATGGGTTATTGGGGGTATAAAACTCCTGATGATGTTGATTGTATTATGTGTGGAAATTTTGCCACCGATATTCATCATATAAAAGGCAGAGGCGCAGGGGGTGACAAACATCATTACAAAGATAACGAGTTTAATCTCGCTCCTTTATGCAGAACTTGTCACGAACATACTTCTAACAAAGAGTTCAATGCTAAAGTTCTTTGTGCTTTATTAATAAAAATAATTAGGAAAGTAGAAAACGATGGAAGGATATAGTCCTGAAGTTATTGCTAATGCAAAAGCAGAAGCAGTAAAAAATTATCGTGATGCTAAAAGACAACATGAAAGATCTATAAGAATTAAAGATCATATTTACGACACTAAGTATCTTGAAATCTTACATGGATCTAATGAAAAGATAACTGTTGAAACTGCAAAAACAAAAGCAAGACAACACTCTGACGTACTCACTTGCAATTTAGCCATAGATACAGATAGAGAAAAACTAGACAATGCTTTTGTAGAGTTAGAAAGAATAGAAACAAAGATACAGATGATCCTTGATCAGAACGCATTGAAAAGAACCGAAATGAAATTAGGGAGTATTTTAACATGAAGAATATTGAAGTTAAAAAAACTTGGAATGGAAGAATATCTCTAAGAGATTATGTTGTGGAAACACAAATAAAAAAGAAAGAGCCAATTAGAGTTCTTTATAAATCAGATCAGATGATTTTATCACCTGAACAACTAGAAAAAAGAGACTACATGACTGAATGTACCTCACGATACAGTGGGAAGAAATACAAGCTATATGATTATGTATGGAAGCCACAAGACAATAGACAAGGAGAATTAATATAATGGAAGATAAGCCAATGTATTACAAAGACTTAGCTAAAATTTTTGGAAAACACGAAAGAACTATTCAAAGAGAGATTTATAAGGTAAAGAAGAAAGAACCTAATAATCCGATTTTGAATAATTACATGGGCGACAGTTGGTTCTGTTGGTCTAGTGATATGAAGGAGGTTATTAGTTTATGCTCAAAGTTGAAAAGCGAAAAGACGGAAGAAGTCAATATTACTACATAAAAGGAACGCACAGGTTTGGTGATGAAGTCACTCTGTTTGACGGAAGTGGTGTAAGCACTGGGTGTGTTAAGTTCAAAGACGCACAAAAAGTTCTTAATAAAAAAATTAATGAACTAAATAATCAAGCGCAGAATATTTCCAATCATAACTTTGGTGAAGCTACAGAAGAATTATTAAATGATCCTGTAGAAAAGCCAAGTTATGAGAGGAGTAAATCTTATGAAAAGAATCAGTTATTATTAGGACATATAAAGTTAAAAGATTTTACATTAAATCTTATCAATAGATATGCCTACGAAAGATATCCTACTTTACATGAATGGAAGAATATAAAGTTTGAAGATGTCCCTTTGATGAAGGACGGAGAACATAATCCTTTGAAATTAGATATGTCTGCAAAGTTTCATACTCTTAATACGCATTATATAACACCAGTAGGTAGGGTATTACACTATGCCAATACACATTTAAAATGGTGTCCGTATATTAAAATGAAAAAATTTCCGATACTTAGTTCAGATCAAAGACCTAAGTACAACTTTACTGTTGAAGAAATCAAAAGATGCTTAGATACTGATGCAGATGCACACATAAAATTATTATTTGTATTTTTAATATTTACTGGTGCAAGATTACAAGAAGCCCTGAATGTAGAATGGAAGCATATTGATCTTGAGAATAAGACCATAAGATTAATACAAGGAAAACAAAACGATAGACCTAGAGACGTTCCCATTCATGCTAGTTTGGAAAAATGGCTGTTGAAAATAAATAATAGGGAGAGTTTTTTGTTTGAATGGAGATACCTAGACCAAAGAAAAAAGAACAAGGAGTTTGGTTTGGCTCATAGGTGGAACTATATGTTAGAACAAGCTGGGGTAAGTAGTCTAAAAAAACGTCATGCTTGTAGGCATACTTGGGCTACAAATTTAACTGTTTTTGCAGATGCTACACCACAAGATTTAATGGAAATAGGGGGTTGGAAGGATCACAGATCTGTACTGGTTTACTCTAGGTCTGATAACGAGGACAGGATCAGAGGCAAAATAAATGGGTTGCCTCAATTATAAGGTTAGTATATTTGGAAATTTGGTTGGGGGTGTAGTTCAGTTGGTTAGAACGTCTGCCTGTCACGCAGAAGGTCGAGGGTTCGAGTCCCTTCACTCTCGCCAATTAATTTTAGAATCCTACCATTTTTCTACCACTTAATAAAAAAACGTATAGAATAAAGGATTGACTTTGACCTGTCACTACTTTAAAGACCATAACAAGCGAAAACAAATCGTGATTTTTAGGGATAAATAGTGGTAGGTGAAACCATGCTAGGACATAAAATCCTACCATAAATCTACCACTATTTTAGAGTCAAATACTGTATCTCTTTTACAACACCTTTTGGTATGATCTGTGATCTACCATATTGATCATCTGAATTATCGTGATCCTTGTCACCTGAAATGATTACATAGTCATTAGTTTCTTCCATAAGATAACCTAGTGAGTCGATAATACATAACTTACTATCCAGTAATTCATCTTTAGTTTGCCATGTGGACAGACTGCATTCATTAGTGTCTATCCAAATGACATTGACCATAGGAGGAATGGGCATTATTTTTTCTTCTTTTTCTTTTTCTTCTTAGGGAAACCAGCTTTCATATTCTTATAAGCTTTATCGCTAATAGTGCTGTTTTTCTTTGAACGAGATGTCCCTGCTTTTTTTCGTTTATTAATATTTTCGTAAAGAGACATTATTTCTTAGCCTTTTTTTTAGTTTTTTTCTTAATTTTCTTTTTGTCTTTGTTTAATTGTTTCAATCCTTTTTCAGTATAAGGATATTTTTTTCCCATATATGATGGCATAGTTTACTCCTTTAACAATTCCACGCCCTACGAGACCAATAGTTTGCAGATAGTTTATTGTTCTTACCTTTAATCCCACCTGATCTCGCACAATAAGATTTCTTTCGTGCTGGTGAGTTTTTCTTAATGCTCATGTTAGGATCACCAAAGTTTATCTTTTTAACTTTGTCTCCGTCTTTTACGAACACCTTGAATTTTTTGACATCGCCTTTCATAGGCTTATTTAATGGTACTGTTCTACCCTGATAAGTTGCCATCTAGTTCTACCTTTTCTTGTTTTTCTAATTGTTCTGTAAGTGTTTGATTTTGTGAAGAAGCATATTCAGATTTTGCTTTCTGTAATGCTATGACATCATCTACTGTAATCTTTAGTTTTTCTTCTCTTAACAATGCGTTTTTATCAGCCCAGTTATCTAATCGTTCATTAAGAAATTTAATGTGTAAATCTTTTTCTTCGATATCTTTTTTAAGATCTCTGTTTTCTTTTTTTGCTTTGCGTAGTAGTGCTTCTACTTCTTTTACTGTACTCATTTTTTACCTAACACCTTACCCATTCCTCTTAAACCAAATGAACTTGCTATTGCTCCATACATGGCAAATTGAAACCACTGTGGAGTTCGTGAGAGGGCATCAAAGCCTCTTTCTGTATAAGGTTGTAATGGTGGAATGAAGCACATACCTATTATAATAATAAACAAAATAGTCCACGCTTCGTCTTTCCAAGAGTCTTTAGAACCTTTGATAGCTTCTAAGTCGTACTCTATCTCACCTTTAATCTGTTTATTTAGTAACTCTGTCTTTGCTTTAATCTCAGTGACTTTCTGTTCAGCTTTCGCCTTCTTAGTATCTACGACACCTTTAACAACTTCACCAGCTACTCCCAGCAAAGGTTTTAATAACATCTGAAACATTATATATTCCTCATGGTTTCTGCTAGTTCATTTGCCCTGTTGGGTGTTTGCTTTGCCCATCTACTGTCGAGCATTTCTGAACTAGCAGATTCATATTCACACTTATTTAAGTGGTATTGAAAGTTTTTAAACTTTAATAATCGTGGCAGTCCTAGTTGAAAAGCCATATTAATAACACAGCCAAAAGCGACAGGATCAATATTTTCTTCTTTCGTGAAAGACCTTGCATCTTTAACAGCTTGATCGAAGTCTCTTTCAAAGAATTCCATAATCTTTGCATCATCATATTCTACTCCTTCCTGTAAGTCGTCTGTAGGTAAAACTAAATGTCCAACACCAAATGTGGCGTTACCTAAATGATCTTTGTAAATTTTGCTTATCTTGCCTTCGTGTTTAATGATCTCTTCTTTTATTTCTTCGTACATTCTATTAGTTTCTCCAAGTACCATTTAGCTTTTTCTAAATCTTCAATGCCATTCTTTTGTTTATGTCTCACAACGTATTTGATAATGTTGCCTTGAAAATAATCTAGTTTAAATTCTGCTATAAAATCAGATACCTGTATCTTTGTCCCTATGTAGTAGGGGGGATTAATCTTATCTTTAGATTTTTCCATTCCACCTTCCATTATTTTCTAATGTCATTGGTATTAACTGAGGAATACCATTAAGTATTACTGCGCAACCAAGAGTAGGTCTGCGTATATTGACTCTTGAATAAGCAAAAGCCAAAGAATGTTTGTCTATTAAACAGCCTATCGTCATTCCCCACCTAAGTTTCTCAGGGGAATTCCAGTACCCTAGTCGGAAATCCGTATGATAGTGACCTTGTATAAAATTATAACCTATCGACATAGATGACTTAACAGGATCTTTATTCATGTTATGACAAAAATAATATTCGCCATACATATCTTTAATGACTAATTTATCGTGCCACCTCCACTTAGTATGATCCACACCAAGTATATCAGCATAATCTTTTATGGCTTGTTGAGGAAAGCCATGATGTTTTCTTTTTCTGTAAACAAGTGAACCATGATTACTATGCAACAGATCCATTCTTGGAAATAGTTTTTCTAATTTTTTTATTTTATATTGGGCTAGTTCTAATTCTTTAGTAGCGCTTGGTAGATCAGGATCGCTATCGTGAAAAGACAAAGCTGAGTAATCAACTTCGTCTCCAATGTTTACCACTTTAGAAAATTTATATTTTTTACTTATAGCTTTTAAAAAATGATAGCTATCAACATGACTATAAGGTTCGTGCAAATCACTTATGCACAGAATATTAGACATACAATTATCCTTTCAAATGTAGGTGGAATTGCAAGTGTTAATTATTTAAGTATTTGTAACTATTTTAGTGGTGCAAAATGTAGTGATATAAGTATCAGGTATCTGTGTTAATTCTTTAGCTAATTTAACAGAAGCCTCTCTACACTCTTGTTTAGTATTAAATGTAACATCATACATTATATTTTGTATGCAAGTTTGCTCTAATGGTATTGTTGGATTTTGCACACACAACCAAAAGATTAAAAACATTTTCATTAATTACCTATAAGGTAGTTCTCTATCCATATTATTTTTTCTTTGATGACAGCTATATCTTGTTGCATATATGATATAGAATCTGCTTTTGCTTCGACAGCTTCAAGTCTTTCACTCCACATACCCCATGTCATTGCTAATGATGCAAGGATCACTAGGTAAGGTAATACTGTTTTCATATCAAAGTTCATTTGGACCACTCAACTTTAAATTCTTGTCCTTTAGAATCACTAATACTCATGGTCTGTTTATCAGATCCCCATGTAGTAGGATTAAGTTTACTGTTTTTATGATGATAATTTTTTTGCATTAACTCAATAAGCTTTACCTCTGTCATAGTAATATCTTTAGTCTTTGCTCTTTTATGAGCATCTTCTAAAATTATATCTAGTTTTTCATTATTTAAAATTACCTGATCGCTTTGTGCAACTCTATAAAGGTCTTGATAGTTTTTTTCTTTTAACCATTTACGAAGGGTAGTCCAACTAACATCAAGTTCTTGCACACACTCTCTAGTTGTTTTACCTTCTGCAACCAGTTCCATTAATCTTGCCATAATACTTTGTTTGTATTTAGCAGGACGATTACCTTGTTTGTTTACTACTGCTTTAGTCATGGTGATTCCCTTCAGCGTTAGTTTGCCTAATACTCTTTATAAATTCTCTACCTTCTATAATTTCAATATCAGCTTCTACTTTTGCACACGATATTTGAACACTATCAGACATATTTCTTTTCATTATTCGTTTTTTCTCTAAGCAATCGTTAATACCTTTTGTAATAGTATGCTCTATCATTTGCCCATTACTGAATAATAATAATGCGATTATAATTTTAGTGACCATTCTGTCTTACCTTGTCCTTTAATGATTCTATATCTGTTAATGCCTTGTCCATATCAGCTTGAAGTCTTTTAATATTGACTTTGTTGTGAGACATATTTTCTAAATCCTCACTCATGCTTTCTACTTGTCCAGCTATGAACTCCAGCAACATAAATTGTTCTTGATCGATAGGGGTTTGATCTGCGTTCTTTACAAGATCAGCTTCAAATAATGTTGCTCGTGTTTCTAAGTTATTTATTCGTTCTTGGATTTTAAAGAAAGCCATTGTTCCAACTGCAATCGCAACAGAAATAGCTATAAGGTTTCGCATCGGCATTGATACCGATGTGTTGTCCGATATCTTCATTTACATATACAATCGTAATCTTCGCAACACTCACACATGATTTAGTTTTTAGGGAATTTATCTTTTGTAGATTTTATTGTGGCTTTCCAACCATCAACGCCATTGTGATATATGTCATCTAGCTGATCTGCTATAGATGGATATTCATCTGCTCTTTTTCTTTGATACTCGTTATTGTCGTAAGCAGTTTGTAACTCAGCTTTCTTTGCTGATACTTGATCCCATGTAAAATCCTGTGTGTCTTTGTAAATGGCACTGCCATTCGCATCTGCACCAGAGATATATTTTACATTGGCTTCGTACTCAGTTTGATTGCTAGGTTCACCATTGATTACTACTTGAGCATTTGCATCAAGAGCTTTGATTGCACTTATTATATCTGTCATATTATTTTCCTTTCTTTAATTTTCATTATGCTAGTAGTTCCATTACTAAAAGTGTATTTGAACCACCATTACCTACTCTTACTGTACCAGAGCCTGTTCGTTTAATTTTTATTGTATAAGTAATTTGGCTAGTAGTATTGGGAACATCAATACAATGTTGGGAGATATTACCTCTGTGTGTTTCTGCACCAGTATTACTTAAACCTCTACCAACTTCTGTACAAATTTTTCTTTCAGAATCATTTAATTCTGTACTATCTCTAAAGAATCTAGCTTCTAAACGACCATCAACTTGGTCTGGTTCACCTACAGTTCCTATAAGAATTATCTTACTTGATGATGCTGTGGGAGTAATATTTACAGTATTGATTACTGAGTAAGCATCTGAACTAGTTGAAACAACTCCAGCAGAAGAACCTTCTATTGCTTGTGCAATCTTACCTGTATCAATACCACTAGGCAAAGCACTAACAGCAGAGATTGATTGATTGTTTAATTTAATAAGTGCCATTATGCTAGTACCTCCATTAATGTTAGAGTTGAAATTGTGCTATAACCTCCACCTTTACTATTAAAAGTATAACTACTACCAGATACTTTTGATTGTAAGTGAAAAGTAATAGCACTCGTGCTGTTTGGACTATCTAAAAAATTAATACTAAAACCACCATCACCTCTATCTGAGTTAGGTGTTCCAGCACTTTGAGCAGCTGTGCCTTGACCAGCAGTTCCAGTTTGTAATGTTGTACTATCTCTTAATACTCTAAAAAATATATCCATAGCAGCACTTGGATTATAACCACCTAATCTAAAATCTATTAAAACTTTACTACTTGTAGCTGAGGGAGTTATAGCCGCAGTTATAACATCTGCAAAAGATGTAGTGCTTATGCTAGAACTAGCTGTGCTTACAGTTTGAATCACTTGACCAATTTTTCCCCCACCTATAGTGGCACTGCCACCCAGTGATACTGCACTACCATTTAGTGTAATTGAACTGTTAGCAAGTTTAGCATTAGCGATTGTTCCGTCTGTAATTTTTGCATTAGTAACAGCACTGTCAACAAGTTGAGAAGTTCCTACTGATCCACTACCTACTGTCGTTAAGGTGATTGCTCTTTCTGCAAGAATAAAATCTATAGAATCTGAAGAAGTTAATGCTGAATCAAATACAATCGTACTACCTGATACTGTGTAGCTTGACTGAGGTTTCTGGATCACACCATTTAAACTAACTGTTAAACTCTCTGCACTACTAGGTACATACGCAACACTATTTAATAATAGGTTATATGTAGCTGTGGCTGAAGTTGTAATGTTATCTAATACTGCTCTGTCTGATAAGTTTGATATATCTCTACCTATGTATGCCATTATTTTAATACCTCTGTTGGAAATTCGTATGCCTGTACTTTCTCTACAGTATCTAGTCCTGTAGTAGCATCACGAAGTTGTTGTCTATAAGTTTTCATAGCATCAGACATTGTTAAATCACTACTGCTAGTCCAATCTGTTTTTGCTATTAGGTTATTTCTTTTTTCTCTAAGATTAAATAATGCTCTATCTAATGCACCATCATTCCATGCTTTTTCTTCTGCTTGTTTTAATGCTAATTCTTCAGAAGTCATATCTTCTACGACTGGTGTACCTAATCCAATAACTGTAACTTTTTTCATTATTCTTTTATCCCCCAACATTGTAAATCAACTAAACTACCGTTACCTGTATTTGGGGTAAGTTGAAATCCATCAAAAGAAGTCGTGTCGTCAAATTGAACTCCTCCAAAATACATTCTTCTATTCCCAGCTTGTGTAATAGCATTATAGTGAGGTGTAGCATTTGTTAAGTAAGTTGTACTAAAAGGTGAATATACATACATAAATCCTGTAATAGCTTTTGTATCTGTAGCTTCTAAGTCATAACCTAATTGAGCGTGGTCACTATAACTATTAATGTTTGCTCCAGTGTTACCAGCGTTATCACCAAAGAGAGTATAATTTTGATACTTAGATACTGTATTTGTTGAGCCTCCAGTTCTAAATCTTAAATAACAATTATTGCCATCAGTTGCTGTTGCATACTTAAAAGTCACAAAATAATTTAAATATGCAGCACTAAAACAACCATCTAAACTATAACTTCCAGCATCTGAGGTACTAACTAAAGAACCAGTTTTAACTAATGTTGATGGTGTTCCAGTTACTGTTCCTGTAAAGGCATAAGTATCTGCAAGGTTCATACTCTCTGCTTGTATTTTAGTTATAGCCATTAGATCCCAAATGCCTCCTTAATTTCATCTACTGTTAATCCTAAGTCTTGGAG
>Ga0181389_1000482_pt1 | contig 16323 bp, 19 predicted proteins | sample 12SPOviralmetaG_FD_130121 | JGI IMG/M metagenome (GOLD analysis project Ga0181389, IMG submission 130121) | Marine viral communities from the oligotrophic San Pedro Time Series (SPOT) site, San Pedro Channel, CA, USA - 12 SPOT_SRF_2010-06-29 | ecosystem: Environmental > Aquatic > Marine > Strait...
ATAATTACTCTTTCAAACAATTATATAGTGACAAAAAATATTAATTGTAAATAAATTATATGTTTTTTTTTACTATATTAATTTTTTGTCACTATATATTTTATTGAGAGAGTAATCTTATTTCAGTTCTCCCATTTGACCTAGTATATGTTTCAGCATATTTTGGATATTTATTTGCTAATTTCTTTTTATCAGCGTCCTCACGCTGGATTGTTCTACCACTTGCTTCCATACCTCCTTTGGCATAAAAAGATGTAAATGCTGAATAATTATTAAATCTTATCATACCATCATATTTAATATAATATTTAATGCTTCTTTCATAATCCTCCGCATTATCTATTGAAACTTTTATAGACTTATCATTAATTACACCATATAGTGCTCCAATTATATATTTTAGATCCTCTGTTATTTTATTTGAACTTTTTAAACTCCTAGGATTATTACTAGGGTGTAACCCCCATAAATGAAAATTATTATCATTACATAATTTAAATCCCTTTTCTGCTAATGTTTTTAAATTTGTCACAGTCTTTACACTTTTCCCCTCACTATTTCCCTCTACTATTCTAGTTATATCATCATCACAGCATAATATCTTTTTTTTAGATGGATAATAATTTGTTATATAATTTCTTATATTTACCATTCCTTTTACACCTACAACTATTTTATAGTCTGTTCCTATTTCTGTTTCATATATCTTTTTTTGATCGGCACTAGCGACAAAAATTGTAATAATAGATTTATTTATTTTATTTTCCTCTAACATCTTTAGTGTTTTTTTTTTCAATTCTTTTGGTCTATCATAACTGGGAATAGCCACAACAAAATCACTCATTATATTATATGAATATATATTATAATGTCGCAAAAAGATAAGGTATTTAAATTATTAGAATTGATTAAACCATTTCCAAAGCAAGATAGAGATAATATTGTGTCAAAGCCTAAAGGAAAGACTGACCAAGAGTTTTTTGCACGTAATCAAGGACTTGTATTAGGTAAGATAAATAGTTGGTCTAAAACTAAAGACGGGCGTTCTGGTATAATAAATAGTAAAAAAACAGATACACCAAAGTATAAAGAATTATTCCAGGAAGCAAGTAAGTTAATGAAACAACATAATCCATCATTTAAATTTTCATCTATACAGATTAATAAAGATCAAAAAACTACTAAACATAAAGATGGTAAAAATGTAGGCAAATCATATATTATTGGTTTAGGAGATTATACTGGTGGAGATGTACGTGTTTATAACCTTGATGGAAAAGGTTATAAGGATATTAATATAAAAAATAGATGGGCTACATTTGATGGTTCAAAACTAGAACACGAAACCACACCATTCAAAGGTACTAGATATACATTAGTTTTTTATAATATTGTTAAATAATAATGAGTACTTATAAAATTAAATTTAACAGGAAATTTAATCAGGATAAAGACGAATCTAATTCAAAAGCAAAGATGTCTAAATTAACTGGAATTCCTGTTAGTGTTTTAGATGCGGTTGTAAAGCGTGGTGAAGCAGCATTTAGAAATAATCCAAGTTCTGTAAGACCACAGATAAAGAATGCTACAGCATGGGGATATTCCCGTTTATACGCATTTATAATGAAAGCATATGATGCTGTAAAAAAGAATAAAGATAAGATTAATCAAGACCAAGACTTATTTGAAAAAATAAAGAATAAATTAAAATAATATTTAGTTATATTATAATGGCTTCAAAGTGGATTGAATTTGTAAAAGCATTTGCTAAAAAAAATAATATTAGTTACACAGAGGCTCTTAAAAAGGCTGGAACTGAATATCGTAAAAAGATGGGAGAAAAGGCAGGAACAAAAGGAGCACCGAGTAAAACAAAACCAGGTGATGAGGATTTCAGTACTAAAAAAGGTGGAGTACGTAAGACTGCTCGTAAGGCTTATGAAAAGAAATAAATTAATATTTAAATTTGTTATTGCTTGCCCCCTTTTTTAATAACTATCTGAGAGAATATGAGATTATATATATTTATATATTCTATATATACTTTTCAAAACTAGGGCATTTTATTAACTATATAACTATTTATTCTTTTTTTAGAGAAAAAAAAAAAGAATAATATAAGAGAATATTAACTGACCTGATTATATATATTTGTCACTTACTCACAGAGTTATTAAGCGATTGTTTCCAACTGCTTACCCTCACCTACACGAACGAGTTTAGTAATATCAGCAATAATAATAGAATCAAATCCTGAAACAGCAGCATTAGTGCCTTGAGATACAACCTCAATCATAGAATTAGCATTACGAGAGTCTAATCCAGAAATAGTAGGTGTATCATAAGGATTTGTTACAAGGTTAAATCTGTAAGACATAACGAATTTATTGAATAAAAATTCAATATACGAATTAATACCTTTGAAACTTTCTAATCCATTTGAGTATTTTGTTACTTCACAAACTTGTTGAGGGGTCATAAACATATTAGGGACTTGTGTGCTATTAATACGGTATTGGAGTTCTACAGGAGCAGAGGCACTGTAGTCAAAAGCAGCACCTGAATTAACACTGGCTACACCTTGAGCAGGAGCAGTTTGGGGAACTTTGAATTGTTGTAATCTGCCCTGATATAATTGTGCTCCACCAGCGACAGCAATTGTAGCACCACCAGCCACACCAACTGTAGTTGTTGTTCCACCATTCCAAGGATAGACACAAGCACTAGGGGCACTGCTACCTTGCGAACCAGCATTACCAGCAATTGGGATCGCACCTGATTGAGCCGTGCCTGCGCGTCTAAAAACTGTGTGTAATTTATTTAATGATGCGGCAGCAAGGTTAAATCTGCTATTACCATTAAATGATTGTTGGAAAGTAATGTGTTCGTTGAAATGGTATTGGACGTAACCTTTATCTACAATTTTTTGGCGGAGAGCCATAGGATACGAGGAATCTAAAAATGATACCATATTGGCTACACAAACTGGCTTAACAATTTCAAATGTAGCAGCACCACCACCATCACGTGTGAAACAATTAGCAGCAGCACCATTATCAAAAGTACCAGCAACTGTGGATAAAACAGTATTTTCGGCTATAGTTAAAACTACTTCTATTTGCCCCATTAAAGCTAAATCTATGTAATTAGGACGTAACGATTGGAAAAAATCACCTAAATCTACGGAAAACATATCTTTAGCACCAGCACCAGCATACGATTCAGGAGCAGCAGTGGCTTGACCACCATTAGCACCATAATCAAAGATATTACCTAAATAATCCATACCTAAAACCATTTCAGGATGCTCACTTGCTAGGCATCGGTGTTTATCTTGAACTATATTTTTTACACATTCCACTAAACCGTGATTAGGGTTTCCGCTGGAAATTGTAACTCCGCCGCAGGTTAATTGAATGCGTTGAAATAAAGATGAGGTAAATCTAGGTAATCGTGCTCCGTTTGTAGTACAAGTTACAGAGAAATAAAGTTTGGTGCTGGGAAGGTGGAGAAAGCCAGCAGTAGGGAGAAGTATTCTAATTTGTTGTCCAGCACCAGAAGTCCCTGACCCAACAGATGGTGTTATTTTGAAACTGTTTGTGGAAATACCTGCGATTTTTGATACAGCGAGACTTAATGTACTAGGGATTGAACCACTCATAGCAGAATTTTGTGCGTCCATTATATTATATTAAAACAAAATAATATAATTAATATTAAATTCCTAAAACATCTAAAAAGAATTTGGAATAACACCAGAAAATCCTAGTCTCTCATTTATAATAATTGGTGGTTGTTGGGTTTGTAATATTGCTTGTTGTATTTTTCGTTTATGTTTAGTTACTTTAAAAGCAAAATCGCAAAATAAATTACCATTTATAACTTGATTAATATTATTAGGCATATCAATTAAATCGTTCTCTGCTGTTCCTGCTTGTATTTGTTGTTGAACTGAATTAGGAAAATCACTTGGTTGTATTCTACTTATTCGTCTGCCTTTATGGTCTGTAATGCTAAAGGTTAGGTTATTTAAATAATTTGTAGTTATGTTAGTGAAATAAGGCTGACCTCCTGAATTGTTTAAAATATAAGATATTTCGTGTTGATCGTTTTCAACACGTGGAATTTTTGCTAAAATCCTTGATGGAATAACCTCGTGGTCGTGTGCTTGTTGAGCACTTTCCATATTTTTACTACTTTGATTACTTGCTTGCTCACACCGTAAATAAATATATGGTAAGGTGTGTAGTCCGTCTTGATATACAAAAGGAATAGTTACAGTTGCTGACCGATGAGGAATAGTTCCAGTTCCAGATTCTATTGAAAAACTTTGAATAGCAGTAGCAAAATTAGCACTAGGATTTGCTTGAAACTCCTCTACACGAACAGCGCCAATTAAAGAATAAAAATCATTATATTGTTCTCTAGGTCTTGGTACAATACCTGATGATAATGTTACTGGAATATCTGGTGGAATATGTAAGCACTGAATAACTAAATTTAAATCTCTAAAATCAGCAAGCCCACCTGCTAATACTATATTTAATTGAAAAGCATATTTTCTTTTATTTACACGTGTAAAAACGGTTTGATAGTCTGCTCCAGAACCAGCACCTCCAGGCAGAGCACCGAGAGCCCAATATGGGGGAGCAAGTTGTCCTCCGCCCGTATTTCTACCAGTATTTTCTCTAGGGTCTGTTGTTAAATCCATATTTCTAGTATCACTGGGATAACCGTCAGCGACCACGCCCGCACTAATTTGTGATTGAATTGTGCCAGTGGTTAATTTGCTATTTAAATAATTTTCTACTGCTTTTATAAAACAATTTGCTAGTATATCTGGATTTTTATAATCTCCTGCTGGAATACTTATCATTTCATCACCAGCATTAGCAGCCATATCTCCTACAGCAGCAGCAACCACTGCACTATTTGATATTCTAAAAAATCTATTACTATCATTTATATCATAAAAATTTTTTTGTAAATTAAATTGAGTCATATTAATTCTTAATATATCCTCGTCCTCTGCTTCAAATGGTTGCTGATTAAAATTGATTCTAAAATTATTAATCTGGTCGCTTTCTTGAGAATTATTTTGAATACTAATCTCCTCTGTACTTACAAAAATTTCTTGAGTAGTTTCCTCATAATCAGCCATATTATATTATACATAGTTTTTATTTAATTTGAATAAACTGAATTTGGAATTACACCACTAAACTCCATTCTATTATTTGTTATTATAGGTGGTTGTTGTGTTTGTAATATTTTTTTCTGTAATTTTCTTTTATGCTTGCTTACTTTGAAAGCAAAATCGCAGAATAAATTACCAACAAAATTTTGAGTTTTAGTATCGTCTAAAAAGTCTTGATTAATTAATAAGGCTTGAGTAGTTCCATTTCTTATCTGTTGCTGAACTGAATTAGGAAAATCACTTATAGATACTGGTGTAATTGGTCTGCCTCTTTGGTCTGTAATGCTAAATATTAGATGATTTAAATAATTAGATGTTACATTTGTAAAAAATGGAATACCTGCTACATTTTCTAATGTATATGAAATTTCGTGCCTAGTATTCGTTACTCTAGGGATTTTTGCTAATATTCTTGATGGTATGATTGAATGGTCGTGATTTACACCAGCAGTTTCAAGAGTTGCCGACGACTGGTTTCCTGCTTCTTCACAACGTAAATAAAGATTTGGTGTTGTATTACAACCCTGTGCTACAGGAAAAGGATTTACAATAGTTAATTCTTTAGTGTTTGTACTATCTACTTGTATTGAAAAACTTTGTTCTGGATTAACAGAAAGAGCAGGATTAGGTACGTTATTTTCTATACGAGCACCACCGAATAAAATATAACTATCATTAAACTGTTGATTAGCGGTTGCTAAAACACCACCTGTTGTTATTACTTGGCTTACATTTTTTGGAACATTTAAACACTGAATTACTAAATTTAAATTATTTAAATCCCCTGTACCAACTCCAGGTAATGTTAAAACAATTCGTAAAGCATATTTTCTTTTATTTACTCTAAAAAATGGAGACGCAAATGTACCTTGGGGTGCGGTACCTGGAATTGCTCCAGTAAAACAACTTGGTTGTACTTGTCCTCCGCCTGCGTTTCTACCACTATTTGCTCCTCTTTCTGTTACTAAATCTATGTTAGTAGATGCTGTAGTACCTGCTGATAAAACAAATGAAAATGAACCACCTACTGTTGTCAATTTGCTATTTAAATAATCTACAATACTTTGTGCTAAACAAGCCATAACAATATCTGGTTGATTTTTATAATCACCCGATGGTATGCTAATAAATTCATCTCCTAGACTCATAGCCAAGTCATCACCAGCACCAGCCACTGTAGTATTTGAAATTCTTATTGTATTATTTGTTTCATTTACGTCATAAAAATTTTTTTGTAAATTAAACTGGGTCATATTAATTCTTAAGATTGCTTCATCTTGAGCCTCAAAAGGCTCTTGGGTAAAATTAAGTCTAAATTTATTTACTTGGTCACCTCCATTAGTACCGAACCCGTCCTCACTATTAATAAATATTTCTTGAGTAGTTTCAACGTAATCAGCCATATATTAATATAAAATATTATTTTATTCATCATCATCGTCATCATCATCATTTTCTACAATATCATTATTTTCTGGTTCAGGTTTCCAAGTAGTTCCTGTGTGTTTTTTCATATCATCAGGGTATTTCATCCAATAATCAATTAAACATTCAATTATATATGGATCTACATCTGGATATCTTAATTTACAATTCATAAATAAAGCGTCTTTAGTTTCTTTTTCTTTTTCTGTGTATTCGTAACCACTATCATCAACAAATCTAGGTATTATTTTTTCGTCGCCTGTTTCCTGATCTTTATACATTAATCCATTTTGTGTGAGTTCTTGGCAAGCCATTATATATAGAATAATATTTTTATTTTTATATTTTACTTAATATATTGTTTTATTAGTGACAAAAACTAGGGTAATCTATCAAATGGAGTTCCGAAAAAATCCTCGGCATCACCATCAAATTCTATCTCTTTTACTAATACCTCTGGTGCATCAAAATCTTCTCCACCCATTTCTTTGGCTTCATTCACTTGAAATTTTGTTCGTCTCTTTCGTTTTCTTTTAACCTCTTCAAATGGTTCATCTTTTAATTCAAAATCAAATTCATCCATACCAGCAGGATATTCAAATTCATCAGTATCACCTTGTGCTTCACTAGCAAATCTATCAAATTCATCTCTATCATACTCTAGTGGATTTTCCTCATTTAGGCTTTTATTATTAACAATTACATCATCATATAGTTTGCCGTAATTTAGTACTATTTGAGATGCTGGATTAGGATTTAAAGGAACATTAGAAATAGTTGCTAAATTTAGATTAACACTAGGTGGTGCTAATATTTTATTGGTTGTAAGGTTTGTTAATATATTTTCACCACTACCTTGTAATCCATAAACTAATTTATTTAATTTTAATGGTACAGTTCTATATTCTTTACACTTTTCATCCATCTCCGCATCTGTATAAAATCTCACCATTTATATATTTCTATTATAAAAAAATATATATCTAATTTATATAATGTTTGTTGTAAAAAATATTAATCCTGGTTTAACTCCTAACGAATTTGGAGGTGATGCTAATCAAAGTAGATTTACAACATTACACGGCTATCAAAGTGAAGTTCCATTAGTCTTTGGTAATAATGTGCGACCCGATAAAAACGGAGATGAAACTATTCAAAATAATCCTGTTACATACCAAGGTATTACATATATTGGATTACAAGATACAGATCTCCCTTGTAAAGGTGTAAATAATTCTGGATTAGCAGGTATGAGTGAAAATTTATATACTCAAATTAAACAACCTACAGATGGAACATCATTAGGTGGTGCATCTGTTTCGGTTCAACCTGTAGGTTCTATGCGTGGTAGAAATATAGGTCTAGGTCACACTCAATTAGATATTGAGGGGCAAAATATGAGACTATTACCTAGCGTAAATGCCTTTGACCATACTAAACTGAATCCATTAAATAGTGATTTCTACGCATAGAATTCATTTATAGTTATTTTACCATCACCATTTTTATCTAATCTTTTAAATAATATTAATAATTCCTCATCTGATAATTCAGGATAATATGCTTTTAATTCTTGTAATGTAATTTCTTTATCATTATTTTTATCAATTAATTGAAATAATGATATGTTAGGTTTAAAACTACTTACAGGTCGTTTATTTACATTTACAAAAATTCCCCTATCTGTAGTTTTACCATACCCTGTTTCTAATATTGGAGCATTATCAGATATTTTTTCAGCATCCCAAAAATTACCAAAATCCGTATCCACAATATCCTCTGGTGTAATATATTCTGTATCCATTTTTAAAACCTCATCAATATTTTCTTTTTCTACTTTTTGTATATTTTCAATTATTGTAGGTTCTCTAATAAATGTTGTTTGATTATGAAATTCACCATTATTATTAAAATCTTTTAAACTATGAGGATAATTTCTATTATTATAAGATACTATGTGTTTTTCTGCTGTATTTCCTCTTTGGTTTTTAAGATGCCTACTTGTAGGATCTTTAATATTATAATATATTGTTCCTTTATCTCTAGGAACATATTCAGTTAAATCACCACGATTAGCAGCAGGACTGAAACTATGATATTCTAAATCATATTTTCTACCTAGATACATAGAGCCACGACCTCCTCTACTGTGACCTGTTGTTATTATTTCGTAATCAGGATATTCTCGCTTTGTAATAAAATAAATAGCATCTAACATTTTTCTATCAGCCCTAAAAGTTTTACCAAAATCAAATGCTGATTGTGTTTCTAATGCTGTTTTTTTTAACATTTCAGGAAATTGTAAAAAATCTGCTCTATCATCTAGAGGCATTAATCCACGAATTGCTATTACAACTTTTTTATCATTATCATTTACAAATCTACTAGCCAAATCAGTAGTAGTGCTTTCAAATCTATAATCTCCAAAATCTTGATTTTCAATATCCTTTTCTCTTTTACGAAAAGCAGGATTATATTCTAAAAAATTATTACCTGCCGCATATCTACGGTCATAAACTATTTGAGTTAATTTAGACATTGTATTCATTTTTTCATATTCCTCATCAGTTAATTTAGTTGATTGTCCTGTTACATCAACAGGCTCTGTTTTAATTTCTGGTTCATCATATAATTCTGTTGCTGATTTTGCTGTTAGTTTATTTAGAACTGTTAATCCAAGAGCACCAACACCTACAACTCCCAAGGCTAAACTACCATATTTTTTTATTGTTTCTAAATCTCGTTCCTCTGTTGCTTGAATTCTAGACTGTATATCCTCTAAATCAATCATAGCCTGTTGTTCTTTTTCACGCTGACTAGGTTCTAAACTAACATCTTGAAAACCAGTTTCAATATCTCTAGTAAATTGTTGTAATGATTCCTCTATACCGAATTCAGACATTATAATATATATTTAGATATATAATAATGAATAGTGAAATTATTAGTTTAATGTCGCTTGAAACTGCCGCAAGTGTATGCTTACTTATAATAGCATATAAAATATACAAAATGAAACTAGATACAGAAACAGAGTCTAATTGTTGTAAATGGTTAAAAATTAAAACTAAATCTCATAACCCTGGTGGTCAGGATATTCCATTTACGGGTATGGGTGAAAATAAAAATTCTCAAGTATAAATATATGACTAGTTTTAATATTAAACCATTAAATGTTTATGATAAAAAAGATGAACCAAAATCTGGTGTGAGTAATAAATATCAAACAAGTTCTAATATGTTAAGCCAACCGTGTCTGCTTTACGTTTCCGCAATTAGAAACAGTGGTAAATCGTTCGCAGTATCCAAACTAGTTAGGGGGTTACAACGAGAAAAAGTATTTGATAAAATAAAAATTATTACACCAACCTTTAACAGCAATAAAGCATACTTTGGTGATTTGATTACTGATATAGATAATGATGTTTTTGAACCCACCAAAGATTCAATTCAAAAAGTAGTACAGCAAGTAGAACAAGATCGTGACGAGTTTGAGGCTCATCTACAAGAATTAAAAGAATATAATGAATTCAGGAATTTATTAAAAAATGGTTCAAATATGAGTGATGAATTAATTTTAAAATATATTGACCTTGGTTTTTTAAACGAGAGTTTCACCAGACCAGTATTTAAATATGAAAAAAATAGTGGTAAATTAAGACCACCACAGACTCTTTTAATTTTAGATGATATATTAAGTAGCCCAGCAATATTACAAAGTTCTGGTTTGACAAAAATCGCTACGCTAAACCGACATATTGCTCCTTTATCTGAAACCTTTGGAAATGGTGCATACGCTCGTTCAGCGTGCGGTTTAAGTGTAATTATAATTTCACAGACTTACAAGATGGCTCAAGGAGTTTCACGTGTTTTGAGAGAAAACCTCACAAGTCTATTAATATTTAAAAATAAAAATGAAATTGAACTAGAAAAAATAAGAGATGAATTAGCATCTGCCGTAGATTTAAATAAATTCAATTCTGCTTACGAATATGCTACATCAAAAAAATTTGGAAACCTACTTGTAGATTTTTCAAGCCACTGCCCTACCAAAGTATTCCGTTCTAATTTATCTGATGCTATAGTATTTAAAGATGATGAGGCTTTATGTAAGTGTGGTTAAAGTCCCATTTTTTTAACCTCATTATGAGCCTTTGTAAATGATACTCCTTTTTTCATCAACTTAATCATTTCATCCATATGCTTTTTTGTATGATGTTTTGAATGCTCTTTTAATTTATCTAATTGTTTTTCACTTAATTTCATTTATTTATAACCATATTTTTTTTTATAATCTTTTATATTTGTCGCTACACTTGTAGAATTTCCCCATAAAATATCACCTGCTAATTTTGATGCTGACATTGGATTAGATTTATCATATACTTTTTTAGTTCTCGCTCTATATCTTTCACGCTGATCTTTATTTTTTGTTATTGTATAATCATCCATACCCTTGGCACCAAAGTGAATAGTTTTTTTTTTATTATTATCATCTGTAAATATAGCCATTAATTTTTTTCCTTTTTTGTCACTATCTTTAATAATTACTTTCATTTTTGAATATATAGTGACAAAAAATATTATTCTCCAAAAATGCTTTTCATATAAGCATTTTTATTTTTTTGTTTTTGTTGATTAATAGTATTTACTCTCACTAATTCCATTATTCTTTTTCTTTCAGCCTCCTCATCAAACTTTGGTACAGGTGGTGGTTTAACTGTAACTTTTTTATCTTTCTTTTTTTTAATTATTTGTATTTCCTCCTCACTACTTGAACTATCCTCCTCTACATATACAACCTTTTTCTTTTTAGGAACTTTAACTTTTTTCTCTACAACTGGTTCAGGCTCTGGTTCTTTTTCTAGGTTCTTTTCCTCTTTATATCTAGCCTCAAGTTCCCTACGTTTTTGGTGAGCAAGTTCTCTACCTCGTTTTAAATTTTCTAACCTAATTTTCTTTGCTTCATCACTCAAGGGCTTTCTTTCTTTTTTTTTTACAACTATTTCCTCTACATCATTTTCCTTAATATTAGTTTCCTGTTCTGGTTCAGCCATATACCTATATTGATATTTTATTTTTCCTATTTTAATAACTCTGTGAGTATATTTGATTATAGTTTTTTGTCACTTACATTATCAGGTCAGTTATATTTCTCTTTATATTATTCTTTTTCTTTTCTTAAAAAAAAGAATATAATAGTCATATAGTTAATAAAATGCCCTAGTTTTGAAAAGTATATATAGAATATAAAAATATATATAATCTCATATTCTCACAGATAGTTATTAAAATAGGGGTACAAATTTGACAAATTTAAATATTATATATTTTCTGGATCATCTTGATAATTTTCTTTTAATGTAAAGTTAATTAAAATATTATTTACAGTAGTGCCATCATATTGGTGTTTTTCTTTATAATATTTTTTAAACATAGTATGCTGCTGAATTGTATTTCTAAAATAAGTAAGGTTATATTTTCTTTTACTAATTTTCGTCATATTAATATAAATATCATCGTGTTTAAACATTTCAAATAAATCTTTAATTTTAACCCAACTATCCTGTTGCGGTATAATATTGTCAGTAACAAATCCATAAACACTATCATTAATTAATAAATATTCATTACTTCTATCAGCAACACATTCAGGAGTATAGATCTTTTCAATATTTCCATAATTCATAATGTATTTTAGTAACGCACATTTATGTTCTGTTTGAAATTCTCCAGTTTTATAATAAGGATTCTGTTTGAATATATTATTAGAAATATCAACCTCTTCATCACAGGTTGCTGTAAAACTACTTTCAAATAAAATATCACGCATTCTTTCTTTGAGAGCAATACTATCAGAATCAGTACCATTTAAAGCAGGTTTTTCATTAGCCTCAACAACAATAATGGCTTCTAAAATTGTATTGGTTTTTCCAGAATATAATTGTCTAGCATTTAATATACCACCTCCACTTAATTTTTTCATAGTTGCAGTATTAATTGGATTGGTTGTATCAGGCTCGGCGAATGTGATAAATCTTTTCTTATGGAAATTCGCTACTTCTGGGTTTCCTCCCTCTCGTAATTTTTCACATAGCGTAGATGAATTACCCTCATAACCATAATCCCCTAGAGCCATTCTAATTAAATCATTAATTAATCCTTTACCGTTTCTACCATCGCCGTTTGCTATAATAAATTTTTCAGGGCAAAATCCAATACAACCATTATATAAAACACTCATATAACATTTACGAATTTCTGGATTAGGGAATATCCTTTCAATTAATAAGGTAATTAAATCCATTTGTTCTTGTGTGGGTTCTACCCAATTATAGTTACAATTCATACTAATATAATCATCTTTTTCTTGCTCTCTAAAACAATTATTTTCAAAATCATATATTGTATTTCTAAAAGCAAGTAAGTAAGGTTTATCGTCCATTTTAATATTATCATTTCTTGTATTAAGAAATTGTTTAAAACTTTTAACAATCTGTTCGTTTTCAGCAACTTGTTGATTACTGCGAATACAACTCTGTAACCATTTCCAATTATCACTAATTATTTTAGTTACTTTACCGTTGCTAGCAATCGTCTCGTCCCATTTATCTGTTTCGTCCTCCTCTGCTTCACCCCATTCTTTTAATTTTAATGTAATGAAATGTTTAGTAAAATATAGATGTGTATCACAAAACCATTTATTATGATCATCGCTCCAAAAATATAAAACATTATCCATAAATATAAAATATTCACCATAATTATCAAAAATGGCTTGTGCTTTAAGATGATGACTTGTAAGATGGGTGACAGCAACCCCTGAAATTGTGTGTAAAAAAAAACTATTATATAAATCAGGATTATCCTCTTTACAATATTTATAATATATTGCGACAGTAATACCACCATCAGGCATATAACTATTATATGTTTTTTTAAAATCTTTTTCATCATATAGTGTATCTCCTTTCATACAAATTTTTTTGGCTAGGTCATATTCATTTACGCTGGCTAGAGCCCATACAATATTTCTATAATATTCATAACAACCTTTTGTATTAAGTCTTTTTTCAATATCAAGGCATTCAGATATTTCAGCAAGTTTATCATTAGAAATAATATTATTACAAATATCTAATAGTGGTTCAATTATCTTACGATCCATTTTAGTATTATTAAATATTTTTATTGGTGTTTCAATCTTAAATAATCCAGAGCCTTGTATATCAAAATCAATAAAATCATTATTATTATTAAATGATTTTTCATAATTATACAGAACAGCATCTGGTCTAGAAAAAGACCACTGACCTGTTAAAATATCACCGTAACCTCCTGTAGATGTTGTAAATTTATGATACATATGACCTGGTCTAAGCGTAGTATCTCTAAAAATAAAATGAGGTAATCTTTTACCATAACTCTCAAAATATGGTAATCCCAAATCAATTAAATAATTTTTTGTAACATCATCAATAGTATCAAAATCAATTTGATAAATATTAGTTGTATCAAGTGCCATACAATTATGTCCATCTATTAAATTATGAATTGGTTGATATTCTCTATAATTTTGATTATTAAATACATTTAAAGCATAATGTTTAATACTATTAGTATAAGCAGGAACTTTATTTCCAAACCAATCACAAGCAATAGGTCTTTTTTTATTATCCTTTAAGTCAAGTATTATTTTAACAATTTTTTCATTATTATCCAAAAAATAGTCTTCAACGTTATATGTTCGGGTTGGCATCCTTATAATATATAATGGTGAGATTTTTTTAAATTCATTTTACCAATAATTATCTAAAATGAATTTTATCAAAAAACATACTTAAAAAGAATATACATATATAATATAATAATGAGCCCTTTAAAAACATCTATTCTAAAATTAGCGACTCCATTAATTGATGAAAATAATGAAATTTGCGATGCTACTAGAAATATGTACTATCTACACGCTAGTAAATTTGGAACTAAATTCTTTGATGCTATGACTTATAATCATATGATTAAAAAACTACACGAGCAATTTGACAGTCCTAGTTCACGATTATCTGGAATCCATATTCTAATTTTAGTAGCCAAAGATACTAGACCAAAGTTATATAAAAAACTGCGTGAATATCAGCAAAAATTAATTATTGAAAAAGATGAATTAATTAAAGATAAAAATGTTGATAAACTAAATGATTTACCTACCTTTGAATATCTAGAGGAGAAATTAGATGAATTTGATAAATTTGGTAAATCACTTTGTTATGTTTTAAACTATCTTTTAATGTATCACGGTTTCCGTAATAAAGAATTTGAAAAAATGAAATTAGTTGAAAACAAAAAAGAGTTTGATAAAATTATGAAAAATAAGACTAAAACTCATAATAGTATTTATATTAATCCATCTACAAAGACTGTATCATTTTTTATTGAGATTTATAAAACAGCCGACCATTATGGAAATAAATTAATTGAAATTAATAATCCTACTTTTTTAAAGAATATGAAAAAACTACGTATTGGTGTTGATAATTATTTATGGAGAAAACAAGATGGTTCTGCTTGCTCGTCAAGTTATATTAGTGATAGAATTGCGGTTTATTCAATTGATAATCTACGTGAGGGTAATATTTTCAAGATCTGTGTAAAGCATTTAATTGATACTAAAAATTTTACAGCCCTAGAACGTGTCGCAACAGATAGAGGCACGTCTTTAACAACAATTATGAAAAGTTATAATATCCAAAGGATTAATAAATACGATGAACCTGAACCTGAACCTGAACCTCAACCTGAACCTGAACCTGAAACTGAACTAGAACCTGTTGCTGAACCTAAATCAATTCAACTTAAATATGATAATAATGAGGAACTATCGGATTAAGTTGAATTTTAGGAATTTTAATATGGACTTATTCAAATGAATAACCCCATATCGTCAATCTATAAAATACAAGATAGAAAAACAAAAGAAACATATTACGGGTGCACTGGTGAAAAAATAGCACGACGGATAAGCAAACATAAAAGCCGTACAACCTGTAGTTGTAGAGACATTATAAAAAGAGGAGATTATGATGTAGAAATATTAGAACAATATATAACTAGTGAAATATCAAAACGTTTTTTATTAGAAAGAGAACGACATTACATAGTAAATTTTGATTGCGTAAATATAATGACCCCTCTACAAACTCCACAGGAATATTATGAAAAAAACCGTGAGGCTAGAATAGCCTATGGTAGGGAATGGAAAAGGAAAAATAAAATAAAAGTGTTTATTGAAAAAAGAAAATCATTATTAAATAATTTTATCTACATTCATTTAAATAAAATAAAACAAATAAAAGATAAAAATTCAATTCCATCATTTTCAAATTTTGTCACCATTACTTATAGATAAATATATATTTGTATTATATATATGGTTGTATTAAATAAACAAAACCCTTGTCCTCCTGGTTTTAAATTAATAAATGGAATTTGTGTGATTATACCTAGAGCCCGTAGTTTAGGAATTCAAAATGAGGATCCATTCAATCCTGAACCCGAGCCAGAACCTGAACCTGAACCAGAACCTGAACCTGAACCAGAACCTGAACCTGAACCAGAACCAGAACCAGAACCAGAACCAGAACCAGAACCAGAACCAGAACCAGAACCAGAACCAGAACCAGAACCAGAACCAGAACCAG
>Ga0181389_1000483_pt1 | contig 16308 bp, 13 predicted proteins | sample 12SPOviralmetaG_FD_130121 | JGI IMG/M metagenome (GOLD analysis project Ga0181389, IMG submission 130121) | Marine viral communities from the oligotrophic San Pedro Time Series (SPOT) site, San Pedro Channel, CA, USA - 12 SPOT_SRF_2010-06-29 | ecosystem: Environmental > Aquatic > Marine > Strait...
ATATATTTTTCTTTCTATTAAATCTTGTGCTTCATCACCTGGAATACCATTATTAAAGTTTAATAATAGTGAAGGTGCTAAACCATTTTGAATGTTGTTTATGTGATAATTTGATACTTCTTCTTCTAAACTACAATACTGTAAACATCCTTGATAATCTACAGGAGAGTAGTAATAAAAACCAGCTCTATATGGTTTTATATAATATATTTCTACTTTTTCACTTTTCTTACCTTGTTTAAAAGCAGGTATTCTTTTTGGATTGTCTTTAGGCTTTATTTCACTCCATTTAGGATGATAATAGTAAGCTTCAATTTTTCCGTCTTTTGCTTTTTCTGCTCTAAGTGTTTCAGCAGGAAAATGCTTTAACTGCATTATCTTTGTCTTTGTTTTATTGTAAACAACTTGAATTGCAGCTTGTCCTAATAACTTTAAATCACTTGTAACTCTTTTAACGTCATCATTTTTTAATATAGCTTCCATTTGACCAAATTGTGCAGCATTTTCTTTAGAATCAGTAGCATCTAAACCTCTACCGTAAATTAAATCTGTAATACCGTTAACACACCTTGAATTTGTAGGACTTCCTAAATATCTTTCAATTAGTTCACCAAAATAATTATTTCCTTCTCCATATTCAACCCATTTGTATCTTGTTGACTCTGTTATTGTAGGTACCTCGTACCCTGATAAATTTATTACTTTTAAGTTGTTCATAATATTATATATTTTTGGTCATCCGTATCAGTACCAACATAATTGTTATATTTATTAGCATTAAGTGTGTGGTCTATTGTATTATCTGTTTGAGAAGTACAATAAGCTTTTCCTCTGTATAATAATGTTGTTCCTTGTTTTAGTTCAAACGAATAACTGCTTTCGGCTGTTAAAATAGTAAAAGCAATAGACATCTGCAAGAAATTACCATTAGTTGATAGTGTAGATGTTATATTATTTATTGTTTGAGTTTCTCTAGTACCATCTTCTACGATAACCATAGATAAGTTAGAAGCAACAGTATATAATCTAGGTATAATGCTTACTGATTGTGCGTTAGCTGTTGGCGATAATCTTATCATACTTATATAACCTATTATGTTGAATTATGTTCAAAAAAAAAGAGGACTATAAAAGTCCCCTCTTTCTATGTTTAAGAACCTGCTCTGTTTAAGAGTTAGTACCTTCTGTAATAGTTATAGTACCAGATAACCCAGCAAAATCTGTTGAGTTAAATACTAATTGACCAGAAGTGTGTTTCATAAAATTAGCTGGAGTTGTTTCCATACCAGTTAATGTTAATGTATATCCACTAAGGTCTCCCATTGCAGCACCAGTTACTACAGTACCTCCTGATACGTCAGCACCGTTTACTAAACCAACCATCATAAAGTTTCCGTTGTAATCTTCAACAGCAATATGAGGTCTACCATAAGCCATCAACTTTAACTCTTTATTATCTGCCTTAGAGAGTTTTTTAAGTGTTACATTTAATGTTTGCTCATAAAATGTAGTTCCGTTTTCTCTTGATGAGTTTACTGTTTGCTCTAATGACGAATTACCTTTTAACTCATACTTACGTGCAGTTAATGCACCTGAAGCACCAGTCATATTCGTAATTTCATCATCTGTAAGCGTTACAGTACCTAAATCACCAAAATCAACAAAATAAAGGTTTTTAATGCCACCAACGACATCTTTACAAGGTTCTTTTCTTCCTAATGTTAAATCACAAGCCATATTATTATTTTTTTATAAAAAAAGGTAGGTAGTAAATTGCCACCTACCCTTTTTATGTTATACAATTTTAGTTATTAAGAGTAAAGAACAATATCAGAACCAATAGCGTGTTGTATACCTGCTGTGAATCTCATTACCACTCTTACGTTTTGACTTCCATCAATGTCAGCCATATCAATTACTTTTACTTCATTTTGGTCAGACATTAAACCTGTACCGAAGAATAAGTTTGATTTCTCAGCAGCTACTGCTGTATTGTTAGCTAAACCTGAAGCCATTACGATATTAATACCGTCAAATGTTAAAGCTCCACCGTTGAACCATTGTGTACCTTTAGCATCTGTACCTGCAGCACCTACGTTAGTAGCAAAACCACCTAAAGCTCTTACATAAGCTCTGTAGATGTTGTTTGATACATAGATGAATAAGTCTTCAGACCCATATACAGCAGAAGGAACAGCGTCAGCAATTTTACCAAGCTCTGTTATTACATTTGCTGAAGTAACAGCTCCTGCAGCTACGTCTACAACGTCACCATCAGCAGTTAAAGTTGTAGTGAACCCATCGAATTGTCCAGCGTTAGCGTTAGTTCCTGACCAGATGTTGTTTTCCATTCTTTGAGCTACTTTATCTGCAACGTGTGCGATTAAAAAGTCAGAGAAAGATGGAGGTAGATTATCAAAAGCCGAATAGCCCATAGAAATCGCATCCCAGTCACTTCTAAAGTCTTTCTTACATAATTGTAAGTTAACTTGAAACTCTTCTGGAGTTAATATTCTCTCTGTTAGAGTTAATGTTGAAGTTGCGTCAAAGTCACAAGAAGCATCTTTTACGATGTCATCAGTTGATACTTTTTTCATTACTTCTTTATACTTTACATTAGGTTTAATTGTTATATTACCTTCTGCTAAAGTTTTACCTGATAATAGAGCTGCAGATACATATTTCCCAGCAAATTCACCAGCGTAAGTAGTTGTTAAATTATTAGTTGTTGCCATTTTTTAAATATTTATATTATTAATTATTAATTACGCTTCTGATGCCCAGATTCCTACACCACCAGTAATGTACCAAGCTCCTGCAGCTACAGCTTTGATTGTACACCAATCTCCTTTGTTAGCAGTTGCTTTTGTGTTTACTAAATCTTTGTTTGCAGTTCCACTTGCTACAGAATCAGCAGCAGCGTTTGCAATAGTACCATTAATACCATCAGCAGCAGCAGGTGATAATGTGATAGTGTTATTACCATCAGCTCCTGTATTACGAAATGTTAATTCCATTCCGATATTGTTTGCGTCAATAGCAGGTAAAGTCATAACTTTTGCATCAGTTGCAATGTTAAACTCAGAACCAGCTTGATTAGCACTTATATCTTGAGTAGTCGTCAAAGTTTCTTGTTTTGACCTTGCTCTCAATACGCTATTTGAAGTTGTTATTGTTTGTGACATTTTAAATTATTTAAAGATTAATTATTAGATATTGCGTTTAATACTCTATTGTAAGTAGTATTTTGATTTGCATTAACTGCATATCTTGTACCCATTTTTTCACCTACTTCGTTCTCAGGTGAATGAGATATAGCTTCAGCAGGTTCTTCAGAAGATAATTCTTGTGGAATTTCTTCTCTAGCTTCCTCTTTAGCTTCAATCATACCTCTTAGTTTTTCTACCATAGATTTAAGCTCTGCAACTTCGTCCTTAGTAGCATATTCCATTACTGGTGCTTCTTCAGGCATAAGTTCAGCTTCTTCTTGATATTCTTCTTCAGCAGAATAAGTTACTTGTTTAACTTCTGCTTCAGGAGTTTCCTCTTTAGCTTCTTTAGCTTCAACCTTAGCAGGTTTTTTAGCTTTAGGAGCTTCGTCCTTTAATTCAACATCAGGAGTGTTTACTTCTTCTGAATTAGTTGATAAAAGAACATCTTTGATTTTTGTTACAATTTCACTTGCTTTCATAAGATACTTATTTATAGTTATTACTGATTAAATTTATTTTGTTTGGATTTCAAACTTTACCAATTCCTTGAGCTTGTAAAGTTCCATCGCAACACTTTTTAGAATATGTCTTGCCATCAGGGCATAAACAACCTCTTGACGAAACCTTTGGTGAAGAATGGCTTACTGTAGCTTTTTTATTTCTTTTCATTTTATTGGAACACAATTAGGCACTTTTCTACCATCTTTATCTTTCATACCTATTTGCTCATATCCTTCTGTGCAAGGAAGCTTTAAGTTGTGTTTTTCACAAGGCATATACCAAACATCACCTTCGTATTCGTGTGTATGATAACCTGAACACCCAATGTCTTCAGCAGCTTTTTCTGCTTCCTCCTGTGTTGAATATCCAGCTCTACCATCTATAATTGTAGAAGATGCTTCAATAGCATCAAGACCTTTTAATTTAGATGTTACCCAAGTAAGCATTGATTTACCACCCCATAATAAATATGATATAGTTCCACAAGCTTCGTTGTCACCTGGCTTGTAATAAGCAGATGCTCTTGATAAATACGAGTATATGCGTTTAAGAGTAGGTAATGTAAAATTTTCTCCTTTTTCAAGTTGTCTAGCTCTAACCTTACCAACTTGAGTTGCACATTTATTATTTAACTTTTCATTTAATCCAATACCTCTTTTAGCATTGTTTTTTGCTGATTGAGGATAACCACCATAAGACTCTAATTCTACATCTTCAGTTAAAGATGCTAATACTTCTGCTAGTTCATATTCTGCGTTCAGTTCATCTAAACAATCAGAACAAGCATTTTCCTCTATACTTTCTTTAGGTCTCTCCATACTATCAGCAAAATATCCTTCTATAGAAAATCCTTTTACTTCTCCTTCTTTTACTGCTTTCCACACTTCATCATTTAATACTTTCATAGAAACCATCCAAGTACCTTTTGGCAAGTCATATCCATAAGCAGCAGCTTTATCTTTCTCTGGGTCTTCTATAAGCCAAGACTCTACTACAGACATATCACTTAATTCAAATGAATGTTCAAATGTAGAGTTCTGATGTTTGCTTTTAATAAAGAATAATTCAGATGCTTTTCTTACAGTATCTTCAGAGAAATATATGTAATAATCAGTATCATCATCTTCTCCTTTTCTAAATATTTTCTTATTAGGAATAAGAGCAGGACCCATAAGAATCCTTTTCTCTGCATCTACTTCAGCAAGTATAACTTCCTTGTGTTCTTTTAATGCAATAAAGTCTTCTTCTATTGCTGGGTTTTCAACGATAGATATGGCTTCGATACCACTAATTTCATTTTCCTCGTCTATAATAAGTTCTATTATTTTTTCCATACTTAAATAACCCTACTCGGTCTATTTTGTTTTGTTATCCTATTGAAGCACCTTCTATCGTACTACGTTCAAGTTCTTGTGCTGTTGATATATCTGAAGCTACTACAAATGCTTTTAATGGTTTAGAATCAGCACCAGATATAGCTTGAGCTAATTGACTTTCTTGTGTAGCACCTACTACATTAAATGCAGGAGCTTGTATTTGTGGTGAAGACCCACCTTGACCTACAGCTTGAGCTGGAGCTTGTACTGCTCCTCCTTTTGATGTTAAAGAGGTTGCTAATATTTTTGCAATACTTAATCCAGCTCCAATTTTAGTTTGTACTAAATTTTTAGCTAAATCAATTTTATTCTTTGCAATTAATGCACTTGAAATACCAATACCAGCAGGACCAAATGACGCATAAGCAGCTTGTGTTTGTAAAGCGTATGCAGCAGACGCAGCTGTTTGAGTTGCTACACTTTGTTGCGATTTTATAATAATATCTGCAATAGCTGCACCTTTCTCTATAACCAATCCAGCTTTTGCCAGAGAAGAACCTTCTTTCCCAATAGCTGAAAATATACCTGCTATTTTTTTTGCAAAATTAACCCTTTCTGTATCTATTCTTTGTTCAGTTTGTAATTCTTGTTGTTTTAGTCTAATTTTTGCTTGTGCTATTCTTATATCTCTTAAAGCTTCTCTTTCAGCAACAGCATCCTTTTTGTCTTGAACATCTTTAAGTCTCTCTATCTCGTTATTATCTAATTGATTTAAAGCAGCAAATTTAGATATTTGAAGTGACAAAGTGCTATCTCCGTTTTCTTTGGTTTGTGTTATAAGCGAGTCATAATGGTCTGACAATCTTTTTCTTTCAAGTTCAAATTGCTGTTCTTCACTAAGAGCAACAGCATCTTCAACCTCTTTTAAAAACTTTAATCTTTCTTTTTCTTCATCTTTTACAGACTTAGTTCTTTTTTTACTATTATTTACAAAAGTTTCGGTATAATAATCATTTTCTACTGCAACTTTTCTAAGTGTTGCAAACTCTTTATCTAGCTTATCTTGTTCTTCTGCAAACTCGTCTTCTACTCCTTGTATTCTTTTTTGTCTTCTTTTTTCAGTATCTTCATCACTTCTTTTAACAGCTAAACCTGCTTTTGTGAATCTTATAACCCTGTCATTTCCTTGCTTAATTCTTGCTTCCTCTAAAGCTTCTTCTTTTTTTATTTCAAGGTCTAATTGCTTAGCATATAATTCCTCTGCTCTTGTATTAATTGCATTTGCAATAGCTAATTTTTCTAATGAAAGTATTTTATCATCTATAGCTTTTCTTGAATCATCAGTTAATTCTGCATTATTATTTAATTTTAAATTTAAATCTTCATATTCTTCATTTACTCTTTCAATAACATTTCCTAATTCTTGTTGACTTAAGATTCCGTCATCAATCGCTTGTAAAAGCATTTTAAGTTCAACCCCTGCTTTTGCCTGTGCATCTGCTAAAGCATTAGATGTTTTTTCAAGCTTAGAAGCCATCATATCAGCCCTCTCAATTAAAGCAATTACAATTTGAAAAAGAACTATTAACCCAACAGGACCCATCATCACTTTCATTAACTGCCCAAGACCTTTTGTTAATCCTCCTGATGTAGTTATAAGGGTTATAAATAATGTAGACAACTGGGATATGTTGTTTGCCATACCTCTAATACCATAATTAGAATCTGAAATAGTACGACCAAATTCAACAACGGTAGCTCCTGCTAACCCTGTTTTATCAATCATATTTTGATTCTTTTTGGCGTTATCTTCCATTATCTCGCCTTGCTGTAACAAATCTGTATTAAGTTTTTTTACAGCACCAGAAGCTTTTTCAAATCCTTTGGTAACATTATCAATTTTAATTTTACCTTTGTCATTGATTTCTATTTCATATATTATTTTATTCTTTTTCTGTGCCATACCACCTGCGTTTAATTACATTTCTAGCTTCTGAAAATGTTAAAGGAGCTTTGTATTTTCCTTTAGCAATATCTATATATGGATTAACTCCATAAAAATTATCTGTATTCAAGAGTTCTATTATTAATTTTATCATTATTCGTCTGTTTGGTCTGATGTTATAATTCCACTATCTACATATATATCTGTTGCATCTACAGTTAATGTTCCTGTTACTGGAGGTGTTACTGGTGTGTCTGTTGTAAGACAATCTGCGTTATATATTAAATTGTTTTGACCACCCATATAACCGTGATTATAACATTCATAACTCATAGTGCCAAAATCACCACCAACAGTTATAGTTACTGTGCCATAATAATATGTATATGTATTTCCGTCTAATCCTGCCTTAGAACCACCTGATGAAGTACCTGTATATGACAATCTGCTTTCTTTACCAAAATTGTGAAAAGCAATAGGATGAGCAGATGGGACATCATTCATAACATAAGTTCCTTGACCCATTTGATAAGTTCCATATTTATTGTCAAATATATATATGTTACCAGCAGAAGTAACTTCTACCTTTAAATTAAATGTTGTATTTAAACAAGAAAAAGATGTTATGTCATAATATCTTTGTAACTCTAAAGAAGATTTACCATTCTTTAAATTTATGTCTATTTTGTTAATACTATAAGTTTTATCCGATATTCTTATTTTATCAGCTAAAGAATATTTAGATATAAAAGCATTTGTAAGGTTTGCTTTTAATTTTATTATTCTTGACTTAACATCAAATAAGTGTCTTATATAATTTTTATAATACAGATTAAATAGATTATTTACATTACTTTGTTCTCCACTTTCATACACTCTGTATTCATCTACTTCCTCTCCAAAGTGATTAGATTGAGAGGTGTTTACATCTATTGAGTTTAATGGTATAAAGTATGTTGATATATTTCCATAATAAACAGTAACATTAGAAGCATTTGTGTAAGTGTATGGTATTTGTTCACCTGAAGATTCTCTATGTGTATAGAACAATAAAGATTTACCAAAGTGTGGATTATATTTTTCTCCTTGAAAAGAAGTTGAAGCAGCAGAAGTATTTCTGTCAGAGCTACCTCTTTTAATACTAAAACCAACTTGTATTTTTGTTGCAGTTCCAGCAGTATTTAATAACCTTTCAAACTTTAAATGAGCAAAAGGAGGAATAATTTCATATTTTTTTTCACCTCTTGAGTCATTATAAGACCAGCTTTCTCCACCCCATTCAATACCATTTGATGTCTTATGTTGTTCTGCAAGAACAGATTCTGTATCTTCATATTTAAACTCAATTTTAGAATAAGGTAACATTCTATGAACAGACCCTGATGATATATCTATTTTGTTTGTTATGTCTAATTCTGATTTTGAGGAAGCATAATAAGAATCAAAAGTCATTACTCTAATTCTTTTCATATTAGATTGAGTTGTTGTATATGAAGAACTTCCTGTACTTTCTACAAAACAAACAAGATTAAACATCTTAAATAAACCAGATAAAAATTCTATAATAGACATATCAGGCATATTTAATCTCATACTAAACTTTCCTTTGTTCACAGTAAGAGGTCCACCTCCAATAACAACATCACTAAAAGACTCATCGTCTCTATCAGCTCTTATAACGAATTTAGCTTCAAACCCATTATCAATAACAATGCTTGTAGGAGAGAATACAACAAATTGATAATCTCCATCTTGTTCTATGAACAATTCAAATTCTTTTTCAACTCCTGCTGATGGTTCAAAAGTTCTAATTACCTCTCCATTTCTTATAATTTTAAGACCATATTTGTTTGATGAATCAGAGGTACTTGCAGTTAATCTTAACTCAATAGTATCTATGTTTTGTGCAGAAGAGTTTCTTACAATTATAGTGTCTGCAGATTGTGTTCCTGTCAATCCTGAAGAATTTACAGAGTTTATATACAATATGTCGCTTGGGTCACTTGCACCTGAATACAAAGAGATGCTTCTACTTACTATGTTGAATGTATTTATTGTTAATTCTTTTGCTGTAGCATCAAATAAAGTATTGTCTTTTTTATCCTTATTAAGCCACATATATAAATTATGATAATCTTTATTTGTAGCGTTTAAGAAGTCATTAGAAAACTCTATGTTTGGTGTGTTAGGGTCTCTATTTATTTTTTGTTCTATTGCCCTTAATATTAAATGCACTTTTATACCAGGCTTTAAGTATTCGTATTTTAAACCATTAGATTTTGACCCATAATTACCATCGTAAAAAAGATTCCCATCACTTAAAGGACCATAAAAACTGCTATTATCAGAGTAGTATAGTCTTTCAGATGTAGAGATTAAAGGAACAACCACAGGCTGAGTATAAAACAACTTTGTGGTTATTGCATTACCAGCGTTAGGTGCTGTGTTGAATATAATATCTCCTGTTGTATATGAATATGAAAAGTTAGACGTAGATACTTCAGCACCTGAATTATATAATTTAAAATCAGTATTTAGTTGTGGATATGGAGTGTATAGTAATCTAAATATTTTTTTTACACCATCACCAGTTCCTATTGTAAATATATCATTAGATGTTTTGTTTTTACTTGTTGTTAAATAATGATAAAAAGACTCTCCCCCTGAATCATAATATACATCGTCTATGTCAAATCTATCAAGCCAGTTTAAGTCTGTTAATTTTAGATTGTTAAACAACTCTTTCAATAATCTTAAATTACCATAAAAAGTAACTTTATAAGCAGTAGGTTTATTGTATTTTAAATCTACACTTTCAAGTGTAATATAACCGTCTTTATATGGTCTATCGTTTATTTCTATTCTTGCTTCTTTAGATGACCTTGCATCAAAACCTCCATCAAGTATATCGTAATTATAATAGTGTTTAAATACTTTATTATTTGTTGATGTAGCAGGAAGAGTAAAATTCCTTGAGTAATCAGTAAATAATTTATCAGGACTTCTAAAATCTTTTATAGAACTTACTATGTTTATTGAACCATCCTGAAAAACATCAACCTTTTCATTTTCTATATATAGCTGTATTTTTTGACTCATTACCTAATATTATTAATTCCATCAAATGCAAATTCAAATTGAACAGTATAATTTACTAATTTATCGTTTAGGCTTGTTTTATATGTAAAGTTAGAGTCTTTTACCATTACAGGTAATGTTTTATTGTTATCTCTAATCCAAATATTTTCTGATTGGAATAGTTCTCTCATTGTCTCATTATATTCATCTCTTAAGAATCCTGTGTTTAATGTAAGAGTTTTAGTTGTTAATACATCTTGAACTACGTTAGACGGTGTGTATGTATTATAAGAAGCAGATGTTGTTGTTGACTTTAAAGTGCTTGTAACAAAACTATCTTTCTTCACATTTAATCCATCTGTTCTCTTCTTATTAAAATATAAATCTTGTACAGCACCAAATTTATTTATAAATGATACTTTATAATTACTGTATTTTGTATTACAAACAAAGGTTGGGTATATTGTTTCTTTTGCTGTTGATGTTACAGAAGAATATCCAGTAGCAGAAGTGTTACTTGATATAATCTCTATCTTACTTGCTTGTATAGCTGACTCTACATATTTTATATAATCAGATGAATTTTCAGTAGTTGGCACTTGACTATAAGGTGTAAAAGATTGACTCCCAGCTTCACTTTCTGCACCTGCTGAGTCTATTGTATAGTAAATTACATTTGTTACTCCGTTTGGTCCTATGTATATAGGTATGTAATATTTTATGTTTTCAGGTATGTATAAATATTCATTAGACATTAATTTTGATGACGACAAAGTAGAGTTATATCCGTCTTCAAAATATGTATATCCTTTAGTTGCTAAACCATAATCTGTTGTTGATGTTGGTGTGTCTAAATCGCTATATTGATTTGTTTTTACATAATACCACCAGCAAGTAGTTACTGTAGAGCTGTAGTCATTATTAAAAGTTACATCAATATAATCTTGTACAAGTTCTGATATTTCAAATCTAACAGTATTATTAGAATCTGGATTAGACTTTGTTATTGTGTATTGTGCTTGAGTTGGTCTATTCGTTTCAAACTGACCAGTCCAACAATACAAACTTAATGTAGAACTTGATAGTGTAGCCATTTATATCTTTTTTAATATAACTTAATTAATAAAAACAGTATCAATAGATGTCAACACTTGAACAAGAACCAAAGTTATATACAGCTCCTGGTCTAACACCTGCTGAGTTGCCAGTATAACCTATTCTAAAATAACTTCTGTTTTCATTTATTCTAAAATTAGTTTCTGTTGTAGGTGCATATAATGTACTTAAACTATTGTCTGAATATAAATATGTATTATCTCCAAAAGTTCCTACATAATAAACATTTAAACCATAAGCATATAAAGTATTACAAGCTGCTGTTGAATTTGATGCAGAAGTTAAAGATATTCTCATAACTTTTATATTTGATGGTCTATCAGGTGTTACTGTTGGAGGTACGTAATTAGCAGCAGTACAATCTCTATATGTAACAAGGTCTTCTACATTAATAATAGTTGCGTCACTTGATGATTGTGGATTATGATAACTTAATCCTTCATATTTAATTACTTCTGGAAAATCATAATTTGAAGTAGCTGTACCAACCACAAGAGTTACTGAATTATCAGTACATAATTGATACACTTTTTTTGTTGTTAATCCTGTTGAAGAAGGTACAGTACCTGCTAAACAAGTAGCACAATCATTAAAAGGTGTAGGAGATAAATCTTCAAACACAGTAGCGTTTTCATTATAAGCGTCATCCCCAGAAACAGCTTTATGTCTACAGGTTGTTGTAGCTGCACCTATTCTATAAACTGGAGGTAACTCTGAATCTGAAACAACATATTCTAATGTTCCCTCTGTAACTCCACAAAGCCTATAAGCACCATAAAATTTATTAGGGTCTATTACTACAGGTGTTTCAGTTTCTACTTCTCCAACACACTCAGGGCAACTTCCAAAAGGCTGTAGTGTTTCAAGGTATTCGTCTTTATCTGCATTTGCAATAATATAAACACCAGCACCTAAATTAAAAGTATCATCATATTCAGTCGTTACTGTATAACATCCTGCTCCACCAGTTCCGCCAAAGTCTTTGAATTTAAGAATTGAATCTACTGGGTAGCTAAAATCTTCAAACACCATATATTCCGTTGCACCTGGACTTAATTGGTTATCACATCTTGATACTGCTACTTTTTGTATTGTTCCTGAAGTTGGTTCTGTAGGGTCAGTACAATCATTATTTGCACAACTACCTAAAGCATAAGTTGAACCACTTCCTGTAACCTGTCTAAAACTCCCATTAGAACCATTTGTACTATTAGAATATGTTCTACCAGTTGTAGCTGGAGTTTGACCAGTTGCATCTTCAAAGAAAGCAGTAGCTAAACAAAATTCATTAGCACCATTTCTATCTGCGTATAATGTTATTGATGTCCCACTACAAGCAGCTTTGCTTGGAGGTGCTGAAGCACTAAACTTTGCAGCATAAGATGTTCTGTTTTCCCAAGTAATTGATGTTGGAGATGTTGCACTTGTACTACTAACAGCACAATTATAAAATATAGTTCCTGTAGATGTTTGTGTTTCACCTCCACCACCTGTCTTATTAATAACTAATTGTTGACTTGTAGCACCACTTATATCTGACAGAGAACTTGATGAAGTTCCTTTTTTCCATTGATAAGATGGATTTGTAATATTTTGTGATGTTGCTGTTAATGTTGTTTGTTGACTAACATAAGACTTGTCAAGATTATTACCGTCTGAATTTGATACATTTATATTTACAGTAGCATTTGCATTTGTTTGTGAAGTTGTATCGTCATCTTCAACACTTTGATTACAAGCAGTTACATCAGTTGCAAATCCACCAGCAATATCAGCACCATATATTTTACAATAATAGTCAACAGGATTGTTGTTTTCATCTGTAAGTATTATTTTATACCAGTTACCTGTTCCGCCATACGGATTAAATATGTGATTTGTAGATGTTTTATTTGTATAAAGAGTAGCACCACTTCCATCAACATTATTTCCTACAATAGAACCTACATAATAAACAGTAACATCTGCTTCTAATGCACAGACGTCAGAACCATTTTCTCCAGGACTTGGTACATAACTTGATGAAACTATAGCTTCATTAGGAACAGCTATACTTTCAAGAATAGTTCCTCCACAGTCTGTTGTTGATGTACAAGTTATAAAATTAGACAATCTACCGTCACAAGTAGCTCCTATTTTACCTACTTTAGTTGTTCCTGATACAACAAAATTATAGTATTGACCTGAACTTGAATAAGGTATTGTAAGTGCTGCGTTTGAGAATAAGAAAACTCCGTCTCCTATTGCTGATTGACCAGCAAGTAATCTGAAATATGCTGTTTGTCTATTTGTTTCAGCACAAGCACAATTAGCTGTGTCTTTTCCTGTTACAGATACTTGAACTTCTTGTGGGGTTCCTGCTGTTATTGCATCAAATATTGTAACTGCTGTCTGAGATACATTAAATCCAGTATTAGAAATCCCATCTAACGTTATTGTAAATGTTTCACTTGGAAGCTCTACTGTTGAATCTAATTTAGCTTCAAATACTTGTTCTGCACCATTATTGAATACTTGAAAAGCACCAGTCAAACTACCCCTTACTAAATCTGTTGCACTTACTCCAGTTATAGTAAAAGGAACAAGAGTATTGTCAGGGACATTTGATGTATATAGTGTTATTGTAAAAGGACAACCCTCTGTTGTAGAAGTAACACTTCTTCCTAAAACGTATCTTGATGATTCAACTAAAGTACCTGATAGTGTTGAAGCAAGAGTTACATTAGCTGCTCCAAAAGTACCACTAAAACTTGCTGTAGAAGCTGCAAGTGCTGTACTTGCTGTATAGTCGTTTGCAACAGCTAAGGCTATAGTAAAACTATAACTATCTCCTTGACGACCATTAACCTCAATAACTTGTTCAGGAGTTTTGTTTATTTCTACACTTTTTTGTGCTTGAATACTTGTTTGAGTTAAAACAAAACCTGTATAACCTATTGAAGAAACAGAAGGCAATATGTTGTTAGTCAGGGTAAGTCTCGCATAATATTGAACTGTTGTTGCCCAAGATACTATAAAGGCTGTAGCAGTAATTGTATTGCCATCTGCGTCTAACGTACTACAGCCATAGCTAAACTCTTGATTGTTTACACCACCACCTAATGTCTCTTTGAAGTCAATGTCTGCTGTTGTTCCTGCTGCTGCAGCATTTCCTCCAGTCCAAGTATAAACACCGTTACCAGTAAAGTTAGATGGTATAGCTCTAAGCTTTATATCCGTTCCTGATGTACCAGAACCTGGACTTTGAACATTACTTCCTGAAACAACTTGAACTATATTAAGTTTATATATTTCTTGTTTAGCTTCTCTCTCTTCTTGAGTCTCTGATGAATCACCTGTTGTTGACCCTTCAGTTCCTGCTGCAACTATATAATAAGGGCTTCTACTATTTATTTTATTTACTGCCATTTATTTGGTCATTTATATCTTCTAAGTAACTACTTTCTAAGTCTCTTGTTAAAGAAGCAGTAATACTCTTGCTTACATAATCAATGAATTTAGAACCTTGATAATCATATCTTTTTATTGTACCCCTATCTGCAATAGATTTTGCAATCATCCAAGCAATATCTTTTGGTCTTTTATATTTTTTGTAAATAGATTTTACATTTTTATTTTTAACCCAATCAATTATTTTTTTTAATGGTTGTTCAGGATTGTTTTTATCTATAGGCATTTTTCCTGCACCCCTACCTTGTTCTACCCAAACTGCATAATCTGCTGCATATATTTCTATTGCTGCTCTATTTTCATTTTGAGTCACTTCACCAAAAATACTATTTTTTAAATTATTACTTGCAACTAATTCTTCTTGTGTAAGTCGGTCTTTTAGTTGGGTTACAATTTTTTCTTTGTATTGCTCTAATGTTGCTTTAACTTTAGACATTAGCAAAGAGATAATTCGTTAGTAGGTACTTGTATTTCTATTGTAGCTCCCCATCCAGCTAATTCATTTTCAAAGTTGTCTTGAAATGGTTCTGCACTTACTGTTGAAGTTATTTGAAAGTTGTTTGAAAAGGTGTCACCTCTTCTCATTTCTTGTTGTATATCGTTTACTACTTGCAGTTGAGTGTTTAATATATCTTGCAGGTTATCATTACCAAACATCATATCTTCAGTTTGTTTTTCTTTTGTTACATCCACTATATCTAAACATAATAATCTAATAGAAGCAGACATTGTTCTTTCATCAAAAGATACATTACCAAATATTATGTGAGCTAAAGGGAATATAGTTGTTTTATTTAAATCAACTTCCGTTAAATCACCAAAGGTTACAGTTTTTGTTATTCCGTTTGCTCTTAGTATTTCTTTTAATTTATCTAATATTGTATAAACTTGTCTCATCTTGTATTTTGTTTAATCATTTTGTTTTCTAATTCTCTTTTTTCTTTCTCAAATTCTAACCAAGTTAAACATTGGAATAATGTGAGTTTTGTAATTTCTTCAAATTTTGTTGCATCTCCTGCAGCAAGTGCGTATATCGATTGATACCATCCCCATTTTGCTCCGAACCCTGCTGTAGTGTTAAATCCATCTTGAGATTTTTCTCCAAAGAGTTCAGAGTATGCTTCGACAACTCTTTCCCTAAATGATAAAAAAAAACTGTTGAACCTAAAGCTACATTAACAGGTGCATCTAGCATTACATTTGAATATTTATCAGTCCCCTCATAATCCTCTATTAAGTATAAGTCATTTTTTTCAAATGTTATTGGTCTATATAAGATAGCCATAGCTTTGTGCATTTGTTGCCAATCAGAAATGTATTTATCTAAATCAATAAACTCTCCAAGAGATATATCGTCAAGCTTAGGTATAAATCCAAACTTTACCGTATTTCCTTTTTGGTCTGTCATTTCAAATGTTCTTTGAAGAGGAGTCTTTTCTTTAAACGCACCTGCTATATGTTCTACAATCCCACTAAATTCAGTTAAAGGCAATTCATAAGCTTCTTTCATAGTTATACCACAAAAGCACTCTAGCAGTTTTAAGTTTGCAAAATTAATTTCTTCCTCTGTAGGTTCTCTGTCTTTTTCATTATTTACACTAGAGATATATTTTTGATACTCTTTTAACGAAATACCAGATAAGTTCTTTGGGATGTTTAGTGTAATGGTTTGACTCATATTATTATAACC
>Ga0181389_1000486_pt1 | contig 16280 bp, 4 predicted proteins | sample 12SPOviralmetaG_FD_130121 | JGI IMG/M metagenome (GOLD analysis project Ga0181389, IMG submission 130121) | Marine viral communities from the oligotrophic San Pedro Time Series (SPOT) site, San Pedro Channel, CA, USA - 12 SPOT_SRF_2010-06-29 | ecosystem: Environmental > Aquatic > Marine > Strait...
CTACTCAATCTTTTTTTACAAATATAAATTACACACAGAATGGTAAGATAGTAGTTCCGAAACAAGCTGGTATTTACGATACACTTAAAGCAAAATATACAGTTTCACTTATTACAGAAAAACCTGTTGCTGCAAAACAAGCTGATGTTCCAGCAGAAACAGAAGAAGTTTCCATTGTTACAAATAATGCTGGAGCACTTGATATTAAAAATACACTTGCAAGTATAACAACCTCATATGAAACCCCGCCAGGCGAAGAAGGAAGTGTATATGAAAAAACTGAAAAGTCATCACCAGTTGTTGTACCAACTGGAAAAACTGTAAAGGCAACCACTCCAGCTGATAGTGTTCAACCAACAAAAAAATCTGCAAAGAAACAAGAAACAGTTTTAAAATCAAATGCAGTAAGGAGAGAAACAAAAGAGGGTGGAATAATTACTGGCTCAGTTATTACTGAAACAACTGGAACAGATGAGGAAGGTTTTAAATACACAAAAGTAGAAAGAACAAAACCAACATATTCTCTTAATGGATTTACTTATAGAGTAAAAGTAAAAACTGTAAGATATTTAGTTTCTAGATGGTACAATGAAGAAAGTCCAAATAGAAAGAAAAAATTTATAGAATGGGATGGTAGTAATACTTTACCATTACCAGAAAAGTATCCAGAACCAATACAAATATTATCTATTGGTGCAGAGGTATTAGAAGATGATGAAGATGACCCTGGCAGTCCTTACACTCCAAGTGGTGGATATTGGAGTAGTTATAATCCAGATATGAGAAGAATTAGAATTGAATATGGTTCATTTGATGGATTAGATATTGGTAGAGCATTTGGTATGACAGAACCAGATGGATTAAATGGTGAAGTTAGAATACAATATCGTTATTATGATAAACTTAACCCACTAAATAAACCTAAATAGTATATAAATTAGGAGTCCATAAGTATGGCACAATATGACGCTGGTTCACAAAATAACATTACAAGAAATGTTAGACAGTATACAGATTTAGATTTATTCTTTGGTAAGAAATCATCTAACTCTGATATCCAAGATATAACTGATATCAAAGCTGTCAAGCGTTCTATTCGTAATCTGGTATTACTTAATCACTATGAAAAACCTTTTCACCCAGAGATTGCATCTGGCGTTAGAGATATGTTATTTGAATTAATGACTCCAGTTACAGCACAAATACTTGCAAGAAAGATTGAAGATGTTATCAACAACTTTGAACCAAGAGCAAGATTAGTTGGTGTTACAGCAATTCCACTATTAGATAAAAATACATACGAAGTATCAATTGAGTTTTATGTTGTTAACCAACCCACAGAACTAGTTGACTTATCAATTATGTTAGAGAGAGTACGATAATGGCAGTTAATAATAAAAGACTTAGAGTTACAGAACTTGATTTTGATAGCATCAAAGATAATTTAAAAACATTTCTTAAAGGACAAAACCAATTCAAAGATTATGACTTTGAAGGTTCTGGAATGAATATTCTTTTAGATACTCTTGCATATAATACTCACTACTTAGGTTTTAATGCAAACATGGTTGCAAACGAAATGTTTTTAGATAGTTCTAGTTTACGTTCTAGTGCTGTATCTCATGCAAAGACTTTAGGTTATGAAGTTACTTCTGCAAGAGCTCCTACTGCAACATTGAATGTTAGTCTATCAACTACTGCTGCTACAAAAACAATGTCTGCTGGTACTGCGTTTACATCTACAGTTGACGGAACAAGTTATCAGTTTGTTACAACCTCTGATATTACATCTACGAATACTGGAAGTAATATTCCTTTCGATAGTGTAACTGTTTATGAGGGAACTTACGTTATTACAAAGTACCTTGTGGATAGTTCTGATGTTGACCAGAGATTTATTCTAACAGACCCACGATCTGATACTACTACTCTTACTGTTAAAGTTCAAAACTCTGCAACAGATACAACAACTACAACTTATACAAAAGCAACAGACATCACTCAACTCTCTCCATCATCTACTGTTTATTATTTGCAAGAAGTTGAAACTGGAAGATATGAAGTTTACTTTGGAGATGGAATTGTAAGTCAATCTGTTTCAGATGGTAACATAATTCAACTACAATATGTAGTTACAAACAAAACTGAATCAAATGGTGCATCATCTTTTTCAGCACCAACTGCAATTGATGGTGTAACAAATATCACAGTTACAACTGTAGCCTCTGCATCTGGTGGAGCAGAACCAGAAAGTATTCAATCTATAAAATTAAATGCACCTCTAGATTATGCATCTCAAGGTCGTGCAGTTACAACAAAAGATTATGAGGTATATGTAAAAAGATTATTTCCAACAACACAAGCTGTTTCAGTTTGGGGTGGAGAAGATGGTAGTTATGATTCAAGTACTGGTGTAAGTTCGACACCAGAGTATGGTAAAGTTTTTATTTCAATTAAATCTACAACTGGAGTTGATTTAACTTCTGCACAAAAAACAAACTTAGAAAAAGAACTTGCACCTTATAAGGTTGCATCTATAACTCCAGTAGTTGTTGATGCAGAAACCACAAGTATTATATTAGGTATTACTATAATGTATGATTCAAGTGCAACAACTTATACTGCAGCTCAGATTGCATCTTTAGTTGCTACTACAGTTTCAAATTATAATGCTTCTGACTTACAAACATTCAATACACCATTTAGACATTCTAAGTTGTTAGGTTTAATTGATAATACAGATACATCAATTTTAAATAGTGTTGCAACTGTTACAATGGCAAAATTATTCACACCGACATTATCATCATCAACAGACTATAGACTTAATTTTAATAATAAGTTTTATAATCCAGTAAGTGGTTACAATGCCAGTGCTGGTGGTATTATTGCATCTACTGGATTTTATTTAAATAGTGTAACAACTACAACTTATTTTTTTGATGATGATGGTGCTGGAAATCTTAGAACTTATTATCTTGTTTCTGGTGTAAGAACTTATTTAAATATTGCAGCTGGTACAGTAGACTATGCAAATGGTTTAATTACTATTGGTTCAATTACAATCACAGGAGTTGCAGAAGTTGATGGTGCAACTTCATCACAAATTCGTATAACTGTATTACCAAATTCAAATGATATAACTCCAGTAAGAAATCAGATACTTGAAATAGATTTAACAAATACAACTTATGATGGAAGTGTTGATGCTACTGCTTCAACTGGAGTTGGATACGTTACTACAACAACTGCTGCTGGAACAACGACTACTACAGTATCGAGTGTTTCATCTACACCATCAAGTTCGGCGTACTAATAAATGGCAGACCAGAAATCAAAATTTACTAATAAGATATCCCCTCTTATTGAAGGTCAAGTGCCTGACTTTGTTCAGGCTGACCACCCAGTATTTGTAGATTTTGTTAAAGACTATTTTAGTTTTTTAGAAGCTGGTCGTTTAACTTTAGATGTTACAATTAATTACATTGCACAAGAAACAAAAACTTCTGCATATATTCTAAACGAAGAAGACGATAGAATTGTAACTGAAATTGGTGAGGGTACAACTGGACTATTTACTGTTGGTGAAACTGTAACTGGTGGAACATCAAAAGCAACTGCAACTGTTCTTGTTGAAGATTCTAGAAACACATATCTTTATATTAGTGGACAACAACTATTTCAAACTGGGGAAACAATTACTGGCACAACGTCTGGTTCTTCAGCAACTCTTGTAGAGTATCGTGGAAATCCAGTTCAAAATATTCAACAGATGTTAGAGTATGCTGATGTAGATAATACACTCTATGATTTCTTAGACCAAATGCGTGATTCATTTATGGAATCAATTCCAGAAACACTTGCAGATGGTGTTTCAAAAAGAAATTTAATTAAGAACATTAAAGATTTATATGCAGCCAAAGGATCGTCTGAAGGTCATAAACTTTTCATGCGTATTTTACTTGGTGAAACAGCAGAAGTATTTTATCCAAACACTTATATGCTTAAAAACTCTGGTGGAGATTGGAATCAAAAAACAGTTATGCGTGTTGCAGCCTTTACTGGAGTTGCCGGTTCTGAAGTTGAAAACCAAATCATTACTGGACAATCTTCTGGTGCAACTGCTATCGTGGTTAATTCTCTTGTTACACAACAAGCAGCCGTTTCAGTTACAGAATTTGAAATTGCTAATATAGTTGGTACATTTACTGATGGCGAAGTAGTTACTGGCACTTCAACTATCAGAGATTTAGATGTATCATTTACAATAGATGGTATTGTTGGTGCAACTACACTTGTTAATGATGGTATTCTTCATACAGATAGAGAAGATGTAACACTAGAATCTATTGGAAATAATGCTGCAAGTATACAAGTTGATGGTATTGCAGAGGGTTCTGTAAGTGAAGTTATTATTGATGATGTTGGTTCTCTTTATGAAGTTGGTGATACAGTTACATTTACTGCACAAACAGTAGATACAAATGTAAATGCAGCTACTGGTTTTGTAAGTATGATTGGTGGTGGTATTCAACTTGAAAGTGGAACACTAGATGATTCTACTTTAACTGATGATGCAATTCTTCTTGAAGTTGGTTCAACTGTTGCACTAGAACCTTTCTCTATACAACTTGAAGACTCAAGTACAGACAAATTTATTGGAGATGGCACTACTACAGCTTTCACTTTATCAAATCTTACTTCAACCACAGATACAATACAAGTGACTGTAGATAATAATCTTTTAATTGAAACTGCAAAAGATGGAACAACTAACTGGACTGCAAGTGGTACTACTCTTACTTTTACAACTGCACCAGTAGACAAAGCACAAATATTTGTATATAATACGGCGAATGAGAATTTAGTTTTAGACGGAACTGATAGTAACTCAACTGATGCAAACCATGATTTTCTAACAGACACAGTTGTTGAAGCCGCAGATAATTATGGAACATCAACCGACCAAATGGTTTTAGAGTTTGGAACATTTAAAAACCTTGATGTAGATTCTACTGAGTCTGGTTCTATACAAAAAGTTTTTATAAATTCAAATGGTGGTTACACAGATTTACCTACAGTTGCAGTATCTTCTACTACTTCTGGAACTGGTACAAAACTTATTGCAACCACAACTGATATTGGTGCTGCAAAGTCATTAAAGATTATAGATAATGGATTTACTTATCTCGAAGATAATCCACCAGACCTTGAAATAAGGGCTCACTTTGTTGTTAAAGATGTGTCTGGAACATTTGCTGTTAATAGTCCTTTAACTACTCATACTGGAACAGTCAAGGGGTGGGATAGTACAACCCAAATACTTGATACTACCTTTGAAAATGTTGTAAGATTTGAACAAGAGCAATCATCTACTTTTAATGAGGGTGTTCAACTTGAACAAGGTACAAAAGAGATGTTACCTTCTGGTTTCTTATTAGAAAATGAACAAGACTTCTCTGATGGCGAAGATATGATTCTAGATGGAACAGGAGTTTCAACTCCTACAAATCAGTCATTCGTTTATAAAGTTAGGGTTGCTAGAAATGCAGCTGATACTGCAAATATATTTTATATCAATGATGAAGCACAACCAACTCTAACTTTATTTTCTGGTAATACTTATTACTTTGACTTGTCAGATAGTTCATTGTATAATGCAATCGAAACGTCATTACATCAATTAAAGTTTTCTGAAACATCTGATGGAACACATAATAGTGGTTCTGCTTTTACAACTGGAGTTACAACTTCTGCAGCATTCATTGACATAGGAACAACTGGTGCGTTTATTCAAATTGTAGTTCCGACATCTGCTGGTCAACTTTATTATTATTGTGTAAATCACTCTGGTATGGGTGGTGAAATATTCACACCAAGTTATAGAACTACTATAGTTGATGCTGGCGATAATATAATATTTAACGCAACTCAAAGAGGGCCTAACATTGCACTTATGTTATTAACCGAAACTGGTGATACTGGAGCAAACCCAGCTGACAATGTAATTTTAGAAGACGATAGTGGAGATTTACATTTAGAAGAAACAATTGATGGTCAACTTGCAGACGTAGGTGGTAAGGTAAAGATAGATAGATATCACGAAACACATAACAATCAGTTTGTTCTTCTTGATGGAACGAATGGTTCTGGTGCAGACGCTGGTGATATATTTTCTTCTGAAGAACTTGGTGATGCTCTTGTTTTAGAAAGAACAGATAGTACTGGTGCTTCACTTACTGGAAGTTCTGCTACAGGTGGTACAGATGCTCGTGATAAATTTCTTTTAGATGATGAAACTGGTAGTGGTCAATTAATTATAAATGCAACTGACAGTTCATCAACTGATGCTAATGGACATATTATCAACCAAGACCCAATAGATTTTTCAAAAAAGAATGTAACTATCACAGATTCTACTGGTGCAAGTGCAACAATCATAACAGCTGATATTGCAACTGGAACAACAAGTGTTGATGTGACTTCTACTGATACTGGTTCTTATTCTGGTATTGACAGTAGACTTGGTGAGGATTTAATTCGTATTCAAGACTCTTATTACTACCAAGATTATTCATACGAAGTTCAAGTTGGACAATCTTTTGCAACTTATATTAACGAACTCAAGAAAGCAGTACACCCTGCTGGTTTTCAACCATTTGGTAAAGTTACACTTGCAACCCTAGTGTCTGCAGCTATTCAAACAACTGGTGCTGGATTATCTGGATACACAGGAGATACAACAACTTTCTCTCCTATACTTGGTTCTGTTCTTCAAACACTTTTTAGTCAAGTTCTTCAAAGTAGATTACAAGTTCCAACCACTCATACTGCTGATGGTCAAGTTGCAATTGGAAGTCGTGATGATTCATTTATACAAGAAGATGGTGCATTGCCTGGTGCAAAACTTGTTCTTGATGGAACTGCTATCGGAACTAATAGTGCTACTTTAGATGATGTAGGTGGTTTAGCAACAGTCGATAATCCTAGATACATTGTTTTAGATGGAACAGATGTACCTGTTACTGGTTATTCTGTTGGAGTATTTTCTAGTGGTAATCCAATAGCTAGTGCTGAACAAAATATCTCTGGATTGGTGGAAGGTACATCAATTGAAGTTGGTATGGTTATTAGTACTGGTGATAATACCTCTCGTCTTCATCCTACTTATGGTATTAGTATGACTTTAACTAATTCATTTACTGATGCAAATGGTGATAATGCTGTATCAAGAGATAATACTGTAACTGTTATATCTGTTGCAGAAGTAAGGAACATTGATACTAATTTATTTACTCAAGTGGTTACATTGAGTGAGCCAATTATTATGGCCGCCTTAGTCGATTTGGTATTTAGAGAAGCGAGTGCTGGAGCCAACATCTTAATGGAAGATGGGGATTTAGTAACATATGAAAGTTATCTCGTTGCTTCAAAGTTTTGGACTGTAAGACATATTTTTAATTTACATGGTTTTGGTGAAACTGGATTTCCCTTTAGTGGAGCTTTCGGAACGGATGACTATATAGGAGCAATTGGCCACGATAGTAATTTTCCAATAGCTATTGCAGACCAAGTTGCTATCACAGTAAAAGATACTAATACACTTTCGATAACTGATGCTGATGGACATAATGCAATTTCAACTGATGGTTCATTAAAATTAGTTTCTGTAACGCAAGGGTTTAATCCAGAGGGTCTTGCCTTTGCTCAACTTACACCAAATCAAAATAATTCTTTAACTAATCAAGTTATCCATAGGACTGGAAGAGCAAATTATTATACTGTTGGAAGTGTAACAAATGCTGGTTTTACTAATTTAGATGTTAACTTTGGTGCTATTGGTGCCAGCGCATTTGGTGATTCAATTTGGAACTTATTAGAATTTAGTGAACCAGTTCTTATTACTGGAGAACCAGTAATAAGAACACTTTTGAATACTGGTGATAGAATAATTGAAGAACAGAATAGAATTTTATTGGTTGATACTGATGTATTAATTCTAGATGGAACAGATGGTTCTTCAACGGATGCTGGAGATGATGTAGTACTTGAAGATGATTCTAGTGATGTGATGTTATTTGAAGATGGTCATCTTGCAGTAGGTGATTCAATACTATTTGAGGCTGCAACAGTAACCTCTAATAAAGATATAACTTCTGGTACTGGAGATGGTGCTGGTAAGTTTATGTTAGAAACATCACACGCAACTTCTGATAAGATGGACAGAGCTCTTGTAACAGATAAAACTATTTCTGTTGTGTCAAATCCTTTACCTATGTACGAATCAAATCTTCTTCTCTATCTCGCAGACACACCATTTGGAAATGTAAATGGTAACTGTGGTATTACACTTGAAAGTGGTGCTGGTAATCTGACAGACAGTTTGATATTAGATGGACAACTGCCTTTTGATGAGGGAGATACTAACTTAGTATTAGATGGAACTGATGCAAGTGGAAGTAATGCTGGAGATAATATAAGAATTAATGCTGATACTATAACTTCTGGTGTTCAAGAAGCAGATGGTAATCTATTAGGCGAAGATGGTTTCTTTGGATTTCCTTTAGGGTTTAGAGTAGACATTGGTGATAGATTTGTATTTGATACAAATCACAATGACGAAACAATTACATTGTCTGATATAGGAACACTTACTTTTGAAAATATTCGTAGAGTAGATAAAATTAATTTGAGTGACACAAATGATAGCTTGAATTGGGGTGGACAAGATGAAGAAGATGGTATTACAATGGAAGACTTTGGTCAAGTGCTTTTAGATGGTACAGATAGTTCTTCAACTAATGCTGGACATTTTCTTGCACAAGAAACTACAAAGAGAAATCGTTTTACTTTAGAACAATCTGGTAGTATTATTGTAGAAGAATTTTCAACAAATTCAAACCTTGCAAGATTTGATATATCTGATGGTAGTGCAGAGATAAATAATAATATATTATTTGAAGATGCAATCAATCCACTAGAGGCTGCAAATATTAAACTAGAATATGATGACGAAGAAGGTATTATTATTCTTGATGCAACAGATTCATCTCTAAGTGATGCTGGAGATAGTTTAGATTTAGAAGATGAGTTGAAAATAAGAAACGTAGACGTAGTTCTACTAGAAGAAAATAACGTATTTGTTTCAGAAGGTCATATACCTTTAAGTAATTACACCCTAAATAGTACGAGTGTTATTACAAGAGGTAATGTACATTCAGCTGAAATAACAGTCAGAAGTACTGGAGAGGTTGCACTAGAAGATGCAACAGATACTACACATGGTTTCTTGTTAGAGGAAACAAGTGGAGATAATTTAGATTTAGAGGGTGCAACAGGTATAACCCACTAGAACTATTTGTATAAATAAAGTAAAAGGTGTAAAAATGTCGGCAATCATTACAGAAAAATTCAGACAACATAATGCAAATCAATTCGTTGAGTCATTTACAGAAGCATCTGCTTCAACGTATTATTTGTTTTTAGGAAAAGCGACTGCTTTCTCCTCAACTACAACTGGTGGTTCAGATAGTTCTCCTCCAACTCCAGGCGATAGTCCACAACAAGAATTTCGTGCATGGGATTCTATGTTAGGTGCAAAGATTATTACCTCATCAGATATTAAATATGCTGTTCCTCGTAGAAACTGGGCAAATGGTACAACTTATGATATGTACAAACACAATTATTCCTCAACAAGTACTTCTACATCTGGGTCATCAAATCTATATGATTCAACTTTCTTTTTTCTAACATCTGACTACAGACTTTATAAAGTACTTGACAATAATGGTGGAACTGCATTTAGTGGTTCAGAACCTACATCAACTGCTTCTTCACCTTTTGAGGCTGGTGGTTATGTTCTTAAATATATGTTAACAATCTCAACTTCAGATTTTGCAAAGTATGGAACAACAGATTTTATTCCAGTAACTTCAGATTCAACAGTTTCAGCTGCAGCCGTTGATGGTGCAATTGAGAGTTTTGTGGTAACTGCTGGTTCTGGATATACAGACGGAACTTACTATACTGCTGTTTATGGAGATGGTGCAAGTGCTGGAACAAGTTCTGGTGCAATATTAAGACTTACAATATCCTCTGGTTCAATCGTTTCTTTCGGTTTAACTGCTGGTACAGATACAACAATTCATGCAGCTGGTTCTGGTTATACATTTGGTTATGTAAATCTTGGGTCTGATTATATATTCTCTGACTCAAGTTTATCATCATCTTCATCAATTGGGTCTGGTTCTGGTGCATCTATTGAAATTATAATTAGTCCAGATGATGGACATGGAAAAAATGTGGTTACTGAACTTGGTGCTCATTATGTAATGAGTGCAGTAACACTTACACAGGCAGAGGGAGATGATTTTACAACTGGAAACGATTTTCGTTCAGTAGGTTTAATCGTAGACCCAACAACTTTTGGAACATCAACAGTTGCATCTTCTACAACTGCAAGGCAAACTTATGTGGTAAAATTAGATACAAGTAGTGGAACATTTGATGCAGACGAAGTAATCACACAAGCATCAACTGGTGCTGTTGGTAAAGTGGTAGAGTGGGATAGTACTCTAAGTCTACTCTATTATCAACAAGAAAGTTTCAAAGGATTTGGTACAAACGCAACTACTGGAAACTATGTTGCATTTAGTGGCACAAACGCAATAACTGGTGCAACTTCTAGTGCTAGTGGAACTACTAGTGCAAATACAGAAACAATTACACTTGCAAATAGTAACACACTTACATTAACATCTGGATATGCAAATCCAGAACTTCAAGAATATAGTGGAGATATAATTTACTTGGAAAACAGAAAACCTATTCAACGATCTTCTGACCAAACAGAAGACATTAAAATTATAATTGAGTTCTAGACATGACAGAGATTACAAACTTAAACGTATCGCCTTATTATGATGACTTTGATAAAGATGATAATTTTCACAAAGTTTTATTTAGGCCTGGCTTTGCAGTTCAGGCAAGAGAACTAACAACTCTACAATCTATTCTTCAAGACCAAATTGCAAGTCAAGGTAAACATATTTTTAAAGAGGGTACAGTTGTAATACCTGGCCAAGTTTCTCTTTCTAATTATTATACAAGTGTTCAACTTGCTACTACTTTTGGTGGAGAAGATGTTGTACCTAGTCAATATTATAACATAACTAATCCAGTTATTATAACTGGTTCTACCTCTGGTGTTAAAGCAAAAGTTATTGGTTATGCTGATGCAACAAGTACAACACAACCAATTCTTTATGTTCAGTATGTTCAAGCTGGTACTGATAATACTACAGATGTATTTTCTAATTCAGAAAATATAACTGCTGATACAACTATTACACATACCACAAGTTATTCTTCTGGAGTTGCAGCAGCAACAACACATACTACTGCATCACAAATTGGTACTGCTGTAAAGGTTGAGTCTGGTATTTATTTTGTTCGTGGACAGTTTGTAAGATGCACAGAACAAACTCTTGTTTTAGATTCAAATATAACAACCTCATCTGCTCGTGTTGGATTTACAATCACAGAAACTTTAGTTACACCAGAAGCTGATGCATCACTTACAGATAATTCAACTGGTTCAACTAACTATGCAGCTAAAGGCGCACACAGATTAAAAATATCATTATCACTTTCTAAACTTGATTTAGATTCAGCTGATGACACATCCTTTATTGAACTTATGAGAGTTAGAAATGGTATTCAAGAAACTAATTCTAGAGTTACAGAATATTCTGTTCTTGGTGATACACTTGCACGAAGAACACATGACGAGTCTGGAGATTATACTGTAAGACCATTTCAGTTTGATGTTCGTGAATCTATTGATAATGATTATAAAGGCAAAACGAATAAAGGTGTTTATGGTTCTGGTACAAAAACAAATAATAATAATGATGCCAGAGAAGATTTACTTGCATTTCAAATTTCGCCAGGAAAAGCATATGTTAAAGGTTATGAAATTGAAAAAATTTCAAACACATTTTTAGATATAGGAAAAGCAAGAGATTTCAATAGTGTTAATGCTGGTATTGCAACTTTTGAACTTGGTAACTCTGTAGATATTACTAATGCTTTTCAAATACCAGACATTGGTGCTGTAACTGGTGAGTCAACTGCATATAAAACTATAGGATTATTTGACGAAACAATTGTAACAAGAGGAAGTGCAAGTGGAACACAGATAGGTGTTGCAAGAGCTCGTTCAATAGAACATCTATCTGGAACTCAAGGTGATACAACTGCAACAATGAAGATGTTTCTATTTGATGTTAGACCATTTACTTTTCTTACTTTAAACGCAACACCAAATCCAACTCTTAATGCAACTCACTCTAATGGTGGTGTACAAATTAAAGGTGCAACTTCTGGTGCAACTGGATTTGTTCATGGCCCATTAACATCTGGAACAACTATAGCTTTAACAACTGTTATTGGAACATTTATTTCTGGAGAACGACTTACTGCATCTGACTCTACTTTAACTGGAAAACTAATTCAAGCAAGTACAACTGCTGGAGCAGGACACAACGATAGTGTTACGACTATAACTCTTACAAGTACAGCAGGTTTTTCTACTTCTGGCACAATAACTATAGGTTCAGAACAAATTACTTATACAGATAAAACTCCTACAACTTTAATAGGAGCCACTAGAGGTGCAAATAGTACAACAGCTGCGGCCCATGATAATGGTGTAGCTGTAACACAAATTATAAATATCGGAGATGGTTCTGCCTCAATTGTATCAAAGAGATTTTCAGATGTTCGTTCATTCTTTATGGATGATGCTGACTCTGGACAAGACTTTACTGCTGATGCAGTATTGGAACTTATTGGAGAAAGTGGAAGTCTTGCGTTTGATGGAACTGATGTTAGTAGTGCTGATGCTGGTAGTAATATTCTTTTAGATACAGTTGGTGATGCTGGTGGTAAAATTGTATTAGAAGATGTTAGAGTTGCAAGATTAAAAAATCCAGAAAAAAATGTTGGATTATTTAAGTTACCAAAATCTACAATCAAGACTTTATTGACAACTGCAAATGCTGGTGCAAGTGATACACAATTTACAATACGGAGAAACTTTGTAGGAACTACAAACGCAGCTGGAGTTGTTACGTTCTCTGCTGGAACAAATGAAACTTTCGTTGGATTTTCAACAGTTGATTATACATTGTCTGTTCTTACTGCTGGTAGTGGAACTGCTGTAGCTGGAGATATTATATTACTAAACTCAACAAAGGTTACTACAACTGGAACGTCAACCTTAACAATTACAGATAGTACCCTTTTGGGAAATGATGCAAAAGTAAAACTTTTTGCAACATTATTAAAAACAAGTGTTGTACCAAAAACAAAAACAACACAACTATCCAAGCAACTTAATGTTATTGCAACAGGTGCTACTGGTGCATATGGTACAAGATCAACTGACAAAGAGATTTCCATAGGTCGTACAGATGTATTTAAATTACAGGCTGTGTTTGACTCAGAAGATACAAGTGCAGCTGCAACTGCTCCACAATTTACTGTAAGTAATGTTGTTGGAACTTTTCTTAGAGGAGAAAAGATAACTGGTGGTAGTTCTAATGCAGTTGGAAGAATTATTTCAACAACCTCTCCTATCTCATATACTTTAACTGCTGGATTTGGTGCAACAGATTTTACTGCTGCAGAAACAATTACTGGTGCATCAAGTGGTGCAACGGCGACTGTAGGAACACTCACAGCAGGGTCTAAAGTTATAACCAATAGTTTTGTACTAGATACTGGACAGAGAGATAACTTTTATGATATCGCAAGACTTGTAAGAAAACCAAGTGCAGCTACTCCTATTGGACAACTTCTTGTTGTTTATGATTTTCTTTCTCATGGTAATGGAGATGCATTTACAGTAGATTCTTATACTCCTATTGCTGGTCAAATGGAGTATGATAATATTCCAACATATACTGCGACAAGAGTTGACCCAGATGAACCAGAACCAACTGGTGTATTTGATCTAAGAGATTGTTTTGATTTTAGACCAGCAGTAGAAAATATTGCTGGAACTTCAACAACACTTGCTAGTATAGATACAGTAACAGGAAACTCATTTGATTTCTTCTCAAGACAATATGATGGAATAGGAGCATCAACTGTTGACACTCCTAAACCAGCAAGTAATTTACAGGCTGACTTTGAATTTTATCTTTCTAAATTTGCATCTTTATATTTAGTTTCTAATGGAAGATTTAAACTTGTTGGTGGGGTATCTGCTGAAAATCCAGTTGAACCAGCTGATGTATCAGATGGAATGAAACTTGCAACAATATTTATCCCAGCATTTACTTTTTCACCAAAAGATGTAAATGTAAAGAGATATAAAACACAAAGATTTACAATGAGAGATATCGGTAGACTTAAAGAAAGACTCGAAACTGTAGAATCTCTTACTGCACTTTCATTATTAGAAAGAGATGCAGAATCTTTTGAGATACAAGATGCAAATGGACTTAATCGTTTTAAGTCTGGTTTTGTTGTAGATAATTTTTCTGGACATAGAGTTGGTGATGCAGCAAACAAAGATTATAAAATTGCTGTAGACCAACAATTAAACGAACTACGACCTAAATGTGTTTTAAGAAGTACAGACTTAATTGAGAATGTTACTACAGATGCTGAAAGAACTGCAGCTGGTTATCAAAAAACTGGTGACTTAATAACATTACCTTATACAAATGAAATTCTTTTTAGACAACCTTATGCAACTAGAGTTGAAAACGTACAACCATACTTATTATCTTCATGGGTAGGTCAAATAGTATTGACACCATCTGGAGATGAATGGTTTGAAACTGAAGTTGCTCCAGATTTAATTATTAATGTTGATGGTAACTTTGATACTGTTCTTGCAGAAAATAGAAATTCAATAGGAACTGTTTGGAACTCATGGGAAACTCAATGGAGTGGTGTGGTTGGTTCTTCTACTGATACTAGATGGATAGGTAATGCTTTAGTTGAAAGAACTGTTCAAACAACTAGAACAAATTTAAATAGAACTGGTTTACAAACTAATGTTGTTGAAAATATTGAGGAAGAATCACAAGGTACACGAGTTATATCAAGAGCATTAATACCTTTTGTTAGACCAAGAGCTGTTAGTTTTGTTGGTCAAGGATTTTTACCTAATACAAGATTGTATGTTTTCTTTGACGGAACAGATGTAAATGCATATGTAACACCATCTTCAAGTTCGTATACTTCAGACACAACTATTATTGCTGGAAGTCCTTTGATATCAACAGCATCTGGTAAGATTGAGGGAACTTTCAATATTCCAGATTATAAGTTTGCTGGACAAGGTAATGTACCAAAATTTAGAACTGGTGAAATTGAGTTTAGAATGACTTCAAGTTCAACAAATGGTCGTGCTGGATTTGGTGGAGTTACAAAAAATCCATCTACTGCCGCAAATGCAACTTATTTAGCAAAAGGTATTCTCGAAACAGAACAAGAAACTATTATTGCAACCAGAAATGCTATAGTTGCAGTTACAAGTGTATCACAAAACACAAGTAGAGATTCAAGTACCACAAGAACCAGAGTTTTACAAGTTCAACAACAAGATCAAGGTGATGATGATGGAGACAATGGAGACAATGGAGACAATGGTGGAGATGATGGCCCAGGTGGAGATGAGGGTAACGATCCTCTCGCACAAACCTTTATGATAAATGAAGCAGGAGGTTGTTTTATTCCATCAATAGATTTATTCTTTTCAAAAAAAGATAATAATCTTCCAGTTTGGGTAGAGATACGAAATGTTGTAAATGGTTATCCTGGCGCTAAGATTTTACCTTTTGGTAGAAAACTTCTAGAATCTTCTGAAGTGAATGTTGATGATACTTCAGCTGCAACTGCAACTACTTTTACTTTTGACTCTCCTGTGTATCTGCAACAAGGAATAGAGTATTGTGTTGTAATACAAACACATAGTTTAGATTATTTAATGTGGATTTCACAATTAGGTGAAATTGATGTTGGTGGATCAAATAGACTTGTATCTCGTCAACCTTTTCTTGGAGTATTATTTAAATCACAAAATAATAGAACTTGGAATGCTATTCAAATGGAAGACTTAAAGTTAACTATTAAGAAAGCTAAATTTAAAAGTGTTCAAGGAACTTTGGCTTTATCAAATAAACAAACTAATTTAGAAAGTCCGATTACAGCAGAAGATGGTACTACTACAGTCTATGGTAAGAAACTTATTCCTAATC
>Ga0181389_1000488_pt1 | contig 16234 bp, 31 predicted proteins | sample 12SPOviralmetaG_FD_130121 | JGI IMG/M metagenome (GOLD analysis project Ga0181389, IMG submission 130121) | Marine viral communities from the oligotrophic San Pedro Time Series (SPOT) site, San Pedro Channel, CA, USA - 12 SPOT_SRF_2010-06-29 | ecosystem: Environmental > Aquatic > Marine > Strait...
CTCGGATGTTGGGCTTGAAGATACAAGTGAGTCTTTTGGATTACCCGCAACGGCCGATCTAATGTTTGCATTGATATCTACCGAAGAACTTGATAAACAAGGTCAATTTATGGTAAAGCAATTAAAGAATAGATATAATGATCCGACAGCTCATAAAAGATTTGTGGTCGGTGTAGATCGTAGTAAAATGCGATTATACGACGTAGAAGAAACAGAACAAACATTAACCGATGATACTCCAGTATTTGATAAAACACCAACTGGCGAAAGATTTAAGGATTTTAAATTATGATAGCAAAACTAATTTCATATAGCAAACCTTCTGAATTTGAAGCATATCAAGATGAATGGAATATAAAGTCTTGTCAAGATTTAATTGCATACTGCGCAAGAGTATCTAATCCATCTGGTCAAGAAAACACAGCAACAAATGAAAAACTTTTAAAATATCTTATTAAACACCAGCATTGGTCTCCATTTGAAATGGCAAGTGCCTGTATTGAAATCAATACTACAAGAGATATAGCAAGACAAATACTCAGGCATAGAAGTTTTAGTTTTCAAGAGTTTAGTCAAAGATATGCAAATCCAGTAAAGGAGTTAGAATTTGTTACTAGAGAAGCGAGAATGCAAGATGATAAGAATAGACAAAGTAGTGTCGAAGTTGATGACGAAAATTTCCAACTCGATTGGAAAAGAGAACAACAAAGAGTTATCTGGATGTGTAGGCAAGTCTACAATGCTGCAATCAAAAAGGGAATTGCAAAAGAAGTTGCCAGAGCAGTTTTACCAGAAGGATTAACTACATCTAGATTATATATGAATGGTACTATAAGAAGTTGGATTCATTTTATTGAATTAAGATCTTCTAACGGTACACAGAAAGAATGTAGTGAAGTTGCTATAGCATGCGCTAAAGCAATATCAAAAATATTTCCAATGGAGGATTTGATAAAATGACAGTAACATATATGACAGATGGTTCTCCTAAATCTTGGGATAAGAAATTAAGAGTTTACGAAGTAACTTACCCCAGTGGTCAAAAAGTAATGTGGAAAAACATTACGGCTCGTGATTGCTTAACTAAATATGAAGGCCACAACTCTATGTATGAGTATAAGTGTCAACTAAGAGAGTTAGGTGGTAAAGAATTAGCATTGGTTAAGATAAATGACAAATAGGTATACACAAGACATGACTGGAACCGGAGATCATATTGAAACGAATGAGCCAGAACGATACTATGATTGGATGCAATGGCGTATAAAAAAAGAAGAAAATAAAGAAGCTAATAGACTTTATTACGCAGTCAAAGGACACCTAATACCTGACAGCTGGAGCCAAAAAGACATAGACAGAATGCATCGTCAATATGTTAAAAGACTCTGGGGTAATAATGAAAGATTAGAGTATACCGAAGAACCTTTTGAAAAGATATGGAATGAAACGTATAGATAGCCTAGCTCTTGCATCGGTATATACAGTAGGTCATATTGTAATTTCTATGACAGTTGTAAGCATAATGACAGGTGCAAGTTTATGGGAAGCTGGATCAGTGGCTTTGATAGAGCCGGCAATAAATGGCATATGGCTATATGTACTACATTCTGTATGGAAAAAAAATTACATTTAAATGCATTTTTTCCTTTACATTACGATAAAAGTATGGTATAATATATCTATTAAAATCAAAAAAGCGGAGAAACTTTATATGTCTAAACCAATCAGTACTAAAAACTTAAAAGAATTAATCCTTAGGTCAGATAAACCTTTGATTAAAATTCAACTTTTACTAAGAACTCTTCCAGAGCATATTAGAAGAGAAACCTTAAGAGAAGATTATAATATGAAGATCATAAAAGATCTTGCTAATAAGTACACAATGGTTCAAAAACTATCTGAGGAGATTATATAATGGGAATACACATTGGAAAGCACGAAAGATCAACATCATGGATTGGTAGGTTTGATCCTAAAGATCCAAGAGATATGGCTGAATATGAAATGGTTAAGTCTATTGTAAAAGCTTGCAATTCTAGTAAAACTAAATTTAGAGTTGAAAAGAAAGGTAGAAAACCAACCAATGGTTTTAATTACTTTGGCGATCCTAAAGGTGGTATGAAGAATGCTACACTATGGGATGTATATGTCTATAAAAGAACATACGATTATTATAATAACAAAAGGATTGGCTAATGATTATAGTTGACTACAGTGGTATTGCACTAGCAAGTATCATAATCAATAAAACATTTGATGAACAAATGATTCGTCATATGATATTGAATTCTCTTAGAATGTATCATAAAAGATACCGTGAAGAATTCGGTGAAATGGTTCTTGCTGTAGATGCTGCAAACAACTGGCGTAGGAAAGCATTTCCACAATACAAAGCTAATCGTAAAAAAGATAGAGGTACTTCATCTTTTGATTGGGATGAAGCATTTCGTATTCTAAATCTTATACGAGAAGAAATCGGAGAAAACTTTCCATACAAAGTTATTAAGATAGATGGTTGTGAAGCCGATGATGTTATCGGTACATTAGTCATTAAGAAATCACGTGTTGATTTTAATCCAGAAAAAATCATGATTGTATCTTCTGATAGAGACTTTGTACAACTACAAAGATTTAAAAATGTCAGACAGTTCTCACCAATACTTAAGAAAGAAATTGTAGAAAAGAATGCTAGGTACTTCTTACTTAATCATATTATTCGTGGTGATAAAGGCGATGGTGTACCAAACATTTTATCTAATGACGATACATTTGTAGAAGGTTTCAGGCAAACACCTATGTCTCAAAAGAAAGTAGAAGATATTATGGAAGATCTTGAACAAGGTGAATTACTTTATGCTGCATCATGGTATCGTAACTATTGTAGGAATGAAAAATTAATTGCTCTTAGCGAAACACCACCCGAGCTCAAACAACAAATTATAAATAACTATGAGGATCAAAATCCTTTAGAAAATAAAAGTAAAGTATTTCACTACTTAGTTACTAAGAGGTGTAATCAATTGATTGAAAGTGTACAGGAGTTTATTTAATGATTAAATATGTTTTTGAAATATTAGAAGAAGTTGGCAAACAACGAACTCGTGAAGAAAAAGTCAAGATTTTAAAAGAAAACGAATCATGGGCTTTAAAGGATGTCATACGCGGCACGATGGACGATAAGGTACAATGGAATCTTCCTATTGGTAGACCTCCATATACTCCTTCACCGGCTCATCACCACCCAGCAAATCTGTTTAGAGAAAATACAAAGTTTAAATATTTTGTAAAAGGTGGTCAAGGTGATAAGATGCCAAAATACAAAAGAGAACAAATCTTTATTGGTATATTAGAAGGTGTACATCCTGAAGATGCTAAAGTTGTTTTGTCAATGATTAACAAAGAAAAACTTAAAGGTATCACAGAACCTGTAGTAAAGGAGGCATTCCCTAATTTACTATAATATCAACGAAAGGTAACACATGTTGCAACAACTTGAACGTTTACGTAAAGACTCTAATGAATTACAAATTTATGCATTAAAACTCAAAAAGCGAGGTAAGTTAAACAAGATGAATAGAATTTTAGAAAAAAGAAATTTCTTAGAAACCCAAATCAAGTTGATAAATCCGGAGGTAAGACTTTCTACTTAAAGAAAAAATTAATCCTTTACAAACAGTGAAATTTATGATATAATCTATATTATTTGAAGGTGACAATATGAATATTTTTATACTTGACAAAAATCCAATTACAGCTGCACAAATGTTGTGTGACAGACATGTTCCAAAAATGATTGTGGAATCAGGTCAAATGCTAAGTACTGCACATAGGTTGCTGGACGGCATACCAGAAAAGCGTAGGTCTAAATCTGGTAAGACCATTCAAACATACTTCTCTTTTGGCGATGAACGTGATGACATTTACTATGCAGCAGTTCATAAGTACCATCCTTGTACTACATGGACACTAGCATCTAAAGAAAACTATCAATGGCATTATGAACATTTCGTCGGTATGTGTAAAGAATTCGAATACAGGCGTGGCAAAGTTCATAAAACTTATGAAGTTCTTGGTGAAGCACTTGCTAAAACTCCGATAAATATACCAAACATTGGATTAACTGAGTTTGCACAAGCTATGTCACATTATCCTGATTGTATAGTTAAAGGTGATGCTGTTGCAGCATACCGTAATTACTATCACATGGCAAAGTCATTTGCTAAATGGGATTGGGGCAGGCCTGCGCCGGACTGGTGGAAAGGATATCAAGGTGCCTAAATACACACTAAAGAAATGGGTTGATGCTAAAAACAGATACGTTGAATGGGATGTAGATTGTCCTTCAGATGAACTCGATGCTATATGTAACGAGTACAATGCTGAAAGAGTTTTGAAATTTCCAGGCGTTGTCAGCAGTCAAGGTAGCCTACTATCAAAAACTAGTGACGGTTGGAAAGACAATCTTAAAAGAATTAAAGATAAGTCAGGTAGAGGTAATACAATTAAAGTATGAGCAAAAGTATCGTAAGGTTTGAAGATTTAATTGACATAGAACCTATAACTAAGAATCAAGAAAAAGCTTTTGAATCTTGGCAACATAATGAAAACTTAGTGCTTGCTGGTTCTGCTGGAACTGGTAAAACCTTTATTGCAATGTATTTAGCTTTACAGTCTACATTAGAACCTGCTACACCTTATCATAAAACAGTAGTAATAAGATCTATTGTACCAACACGTGATGTTGGCTATCTACCTGGTAGCTTACAAGAAAAAGCTGAACCTTTTGAAGAACCTTATAAACAAATTTCTTTAGAATTATTTGATTATGACTCTGCTGTATATAATAAGCTTATAAATAATCATCAGATGGAGTTTTTAACTACATCATTCATTCGTGGTACTCAAATTAATAATGCCGTAGTCATCATAGACGAAATGCAGAATCTGAATTTCCACGAGCTTGACTCTGTGATTACACGTATAGGCCAAGATTGTAGAGTCATTTTTTCAGGCGATTACTATCAATCTGATTTTCAAAATGGTTATGAACGCGATGGTATTCAAAGGTTCCTAAGAATAGTCGAACGGCTAAAGAACTTCAGTGTTATAACATTCGGTTGGGACGATATAGTGAGATCTGATTTTCTCAGAGACTACATTATGACTAAAGAAATGTTAGGCATAAAATGAAATTTTTTATAATAGTATCATTCATTATGGCAAATAGCGCTGCACTCGACCGTCCGCTTTATGTATTCGAAAAACCGCAATTTGAAAACATTCAAAATTGTAAGCAGTATGTATCTGTAATGTATCAACGAATATACGCAACAGCAAGTGCGTCATATAACTTTAGGTATACGCCTGAAGCAATCTTTTGTTTAAACACTGAACAAGTTAAAGGTATATTTCAGTATAATTATGATGAAAAGGAAAAGAAAAATATTTAAGCATGAAAAAATTGATATCGGATATGAAGACTTGGATGCAAACACTACCACAACTGGAAGAACTTATAGTACTCCTGATGGTAAGTCTTATCCTAGTGTCACAACAGTTCTAAGTATATTAAATGAACATTTTATTAAAGCTTGGCGTGAACGTGTAGGTGAAGAAGAAGCAAACCGTATAAGTGGTGTAGCTTCTAATCGTGGTACACGTGTACATAGTATAGTTGAGAAGTATTTAAAAAATGAAGATACAACAGAATTCCTACCAAACATCAGGCAAAGCCTCGAAAATCTTAAAACAGTCCTTGATCCAAATATTGGAAAGATATTCGGTCTCGAGGTGCCTCTATTTAGTCATCACCTAGGTGTTGCAGGTAGATGTGATTGCATTGCAGAATACAATGGTGTACCATCTATCATAGATTTTAAAACATCCCGTTACATTAAGAAAAAAGAAAAAATCACTAATTACTTTGCACAAGGTGCAGCTTACTCTATTATGTGGGAAGAACGCACAGGTATGGTAGCACCTAACATAGTGATCGTCATGGACGTAGACCATGAAAAGCCGTTAGTCTTTGTTGAACATCGTGACAACTGGACTGATTTATTACATAACACAATAAAAGAATATAGAACAAGAAGGATGTTTGGACACTAATGAATTTGATAGAAATACTAAATAAAAGATTTGAATTTGAAGAAATTACTAAAGCCTATAATGCAGAACGTGGATCTGATATAGATAGTATAGAGTGGTTTATTGAAAATGGTCATAGATCAAATTCTCTTCGTAATGGTTTTGATGATGCACTCAAAATAGCGAAGGAAATAAAGGAGTTTTCAAATGAATGCACAAAAACAATTGGAGCCGGGGAGCAAATACGCAGCTTTTGATAAAGACGGCGATGGTATAGTAACTGATGAAGAATTTGAAATGGAGCAAAAGTTGATTATGTTAGAGAATGAAGATAAAAAACAAGATGCACAAAGAAATATGGCATGGTTTGCTTTAGGTGGAATGTTATTATATCCAGCATTTGTTATCATTGCTACATTATTTGGATTAGACAAAGCTGCCAAGATCTTAGGTGATATGGCTGCAGTCTATTTTGTATCAGTTGCAGCAATCGTAGCAGCATTTTACGGCAAAGAGGCATTAGCCAAGAAAAAATAAATAAAAAAGTTTTGTTATGAAAAATTTAGTATTTCAATATTATATACCTTATGAATCTTTTGACGCTGATATGGGTGGTGTTAAAATGCCGGAATGGGCAAACGCCGGATCACGTTCAGCTCAGGCATATGCAGATTTCTGCGGTGCCGAGTATGAACTATCACATGAAAGATTTTTCCAAGAGCTCGATCCAAGACTCGATTCAATTAAAATAATATTCGATAAGAAGTATGATCAATACGATCATATACTTTCTATAGATCTTGACATGTTGATACATGCGGATGTAGATGAAAACATATTCGAGTATCCTATCAAAGATGTTGCTATGGTGCATGAACGGCATGTACATACTGGTGGACCTGCAAGATGGTTGGCTAATGTAATGTATAAACCTCTATGGCAAAGAGGCATTGTAGCTTATGGTAAACATTTGTGGGGTGAGGACTGGATGTTTCCAAAGAGTGCAATATATCCAGATGAATCATTTAGATATTTAAATGGTGGTCTACAACTTTGGTCAAAAGAAGGTAGGCTTAAAGCACGTGAACATTTTACTTCGGTAGATCATTATGTACTACATACGAGATATACAGAACAGATGTATATTAATCTACAATTATCACAACCAATATTTGAAGTAACTGAAATAGATACGCAGTGGAATAGAATGCCTTATCAATGGTATGCTAATAAACCTGACGGAAAGATTAATCATTTCTTGGCAAGAACTAAATTTGACATGCCAAGATTAGAACATACGGAGTTAAGTATATGGCAAAGTTCTTAGAAATAGCAGCAGAAAATCCAAGAGGATTGACTTGGGAAGTTATGAATCTAGCAACACATTCTGGTGTAGAGAAAGGTGATGCAACTAATTTGCCACTACCTTACGGTGACAATGAATTCTTTGGTGTATATTCAGAACACTTTATTGAGCATATATACAAATATCAAGGAATTAATTTCTTTAAAGATGTAATGAGAATATTGAAACCCGGTGGTGTAGTAAGAACAGTATGGCCTCCATATGAGTTTGTAAATTTATTAGTAAGTGGAGAAGAACTTACACCTGATCAACAAATGTTTGTAGAACACTATTATAATTTTTACATTGTAAAAGAAAAGTTTTCACCACCCGGCAACTCACATAGGTCAAAGCGAGAGCAGTGCGCATTAGGTTTACTATATCAAAAAGGTCAACACCTATACGTATGGTCAAAGATTGAAATGATGAATATGTTAAAGGATTTAGGTTATACTAATGTTAAGCTTATGAATTATCAAGATAGTTCAGTAGCCGATTTTAAGAATATAGACACGCCAGGACAAATACGTGCATTACATAGCGCGGTAGTTGAGGCAAGTAAACCGTGGTAATAGTAATCAACTATGATGGAAGACAACATATGTTTCATCATTACTGGCTGCCTCTTATATACAAACATCAAGAATGTACATTTTGGGTAGAAGGTAATACAGAGAAAATGATATATCCATCTGACATACCAAATTTAAATGTTACTAAACAAGTTAATAGAGATAAATTAAAAAATCCAGTAATGTATTGCAACATAGATAAAGTTCCAACATATAGAACTATGATTGATTTTAAACATAATGTTTTTTATGAGGTGCCATTATGAGTTTTTGGAACAGGCGTGTACAAGAAATTAGCACAGAATATGATAGAGGTGAATTAAATTTATCGCAGGGTACTATTCAAAAAACAATAGGTTATACACATCCTCAGTACACCGCAAAGTTATATCAAAAGTACCAAGATGATAAAGGTTTAGATTTAATTAAAGATCCCGACTTCGGCAATCCACAAAGATTAAAAGAGTACTCTCAGTCAACATTAAGATGTTTAGATTATGCTCGTTATTTAGAAAGCTTTGGCATGAGAATTGGAGAAGTAGATTCTATTACCGACTTTGGAAGCGGTTATGGTAATTTTTGTCGAATATGGAAACTTTGGAACCAACAAATTAAATTTTATAATTGTGATTTACCTGAAATGCTTGACATACAAAAGCACTACATTGAAAACACTGTAGAGAATACTGAAGGTGTTGAATATATAACTCATAAAGAATTAGATAAAGTTAAGAAGAAAAACAAATCATTATTCATTGCAGCATACAGTTTAAGTGAATGTTCTTTAGATGTAAGAACTGAGGTAGAACCATATCTTGCCATGTACGATTACATACTTATAGTACATAATATCGAGTTTGACGGTATTGACAATGTAAACTATTTTACAGACCTACAAAAAAGAAGGCTAAATAGTTATGAATGCAAATATGAAATAGATGAAGACAGTGCAAAATGGTGGTTAGTATGCAAAAGAATTTAATATATCAAGTATGGGACGGTGACTTAAGACCTGGTTGTACCTATAGCGAAAAGTTATTTCGTTACTATGCAAATATGATTGATGCGGATTACAGACTAGATCTTAATCCAAACATTGCAAGCAAGCATGTCAAAGGTAAAGATGGAATGTACTTTGAATGGTTAAATCCAATACTAGACGATTCTTTCTTAGATTACGATAAAGTGTTAGTAGTAGATCTTGACATATTTCCGGTTGATAAATTGAAAAACAATATATTTAATGAATCTGTTAAAGATTTTGGTATATGTACTGAACCATTTCAAGGTAAATACAGAGCGAGCACTAACGTTCCTGGAAATATAAACATGAAGAATGATGAAAGATGGGCTTCTGAAGTTAAGAGGCTTTATGGTTCAATCATGCCTAGAGATGTTGATGGTTATTTAAAAGTGTATAATGCTGGCATGGTAATGTTTACTAAAAAAGGTATGAAGTTAGCAAGAGAAAAGTTTACACCATTTCAAGATTACATAAACAATATGCAGAAAACTGGTCTTAGTAGATTTTATACTGTAGACCAAAATTACTTTCATGCAATGATGGTTACACACAGTGACTATACTGAAATGCAAAATGGTTGGAACAGCTATATACATTATACACGTGGACCACTTGGAATGATTGATCCAGTACACGATAGTAGAAATGCATTTACTAAATTTGTACACGTACAACTAAGTGGTGCAGATTATTTCCATACAGATAAATTATATCATGTAGTGAATTCGCCAAGATCGAAATGGGAAATATAAGTGTCTAATATATTAGTAGTAGGTGCCGGGTTTTCCGGATCTGTGATAGCACATGAATTAAATAAAGCTGGACATACAGTAACAGTCATTGATGAAAGAGATCATATTGGCGGTAATGCTTATGACTACACTAATGAGTATGGTATACGTATACACAAATACGGTCCACACATATTTCATACTAATAATGAAAAAGTATACAAATGGGTTACACAGTTTGGTGAATGGACACCATATAAACATAAAGCAAAAGCTATATTAAGTGATGGTCAATACGTTTCTTTTCCAATTAATAAAGAAGCCAAAGATGTTGTTGGTGAAGAAAATATTATAGACACGTTCTTTCGTCCATACACATATAAGATGTGGGGTAAAACAATTGAAGAACTCGATCCATCAGTCCTTAAGCGAGTTTCTGTAAAAGATGACTACGACGAATACTACTTTCCAGATGATGCATATCAAGTATTGCCTAACGAAGGATACACTAAAGTATTCGAAGAAATATTAAAAGGTATAGATGTAAAATTAAATGTAAAATTTAAACATCACATGGAATCATACTACGATCATACTTTTAACTCTATGGCAATTGATGAATATTTTGATTACAAATATGGTGAGTTGCCGTATAGGTCAATAAAGTTTCATCATACAACTCTACCAACACCAAAAGTTCTACCTGCAGCATGTGTTAATATGACACATGAAGGTCCATACACAAGAATGACAGAATGGAAGAACTTTCCAGTTCACGGTGTCAACGATCAGTATACAACTATTACATATGAAGAACCATGTGACTATAAAACAAATGACTATGAAAGATATTATCCAGTCAAAGATATCGATGGTAGTAACAGGATCATATATAATTCATATAAACAATTAATCAAAGACAATGTAACATTTATAGGAAGATGTGGAATGTATGTTTACGTTGACATGCATCAGGCTATAAACTCGGCATTAGTAGTGGCTAATAAATTTCTGGAGAAAAATAAATGAAGAATATAATATATCAATATTGGAAAGGTGATTTAAAACCTGGTGTTGTTTATAGTACAGAACTTATTAAAAAGTATGCCGAAAAGATTGGAGCAGAATACCGATTTGATCATAATAAAACAATTGCTGGTAAGGTTTGTTCTATACCGATATATTATGAACCGGCTAATCCGTTAGTTGATCCATACTTTGATGACTATGACAATGTTGCTTTAATTGATATAGATGTCTTTCCAGTAGAGAACTTAAATGAAAATTTATTTGATCAACTCGATGGTGAAGATGCAGGTATATGTACTGAACCAGATCAACCTTTCTTTAGAAGCACTATGAATGTTTCTGATATAACATACGAAAATGATGTAAGATGGGCTCGGTTTCTTAAAGATAAATGGAATGTTAAATATTCATATGATGAGAAAGATAGACCTATGGTTTATAACACAGGTGTAGTAGTTATATCTAAAGAAGGTTTAAAGAAAATGAAAACACAATGGCCGTCATTTCAAGAATATGTTAACTCTATACAGAGTCTACGCTTGGCCAGATTTTATTACTTATTTCAAGATTACTTTTCAGCATTTATCCACATGGATGGATTTAAATTTAAAAAGTTACATAACGGTTGGAACTCTTACATGCATAAGTTAAGGTCTCATCCTAATGCTACAATAAACGATACACGTACAGAAGATACTAAATTAGTTCATATTATGTTTAGAACTGCCGACGACTGGCCAAGAGAAACATTATGGGCAATAACTAATTCACCAATGGAAGAGTGGAGAAAATTAGTACCAGTCTGGAAAGAATGGCCAAATGATCCAGAAAAACCAATAAAGGCAGAGTCCAGTTTGGTATCATCTATTAAAAATATACAGGAGAATTGATATGCTTACAGCCGATTTAAATCATGTAAAAACTGTAGAAGAATTCTACAAATCGATAAGAACTCAACAAGAGGTAGCACACGGTAAAGAATATTGTGATCAGCATGATGCTATCACTAAATACATGAAAGAGTGTAATTCATATAAAGAGTTAGGTACACACCAAGGTGGCACCGCTGCATGCGCCATGTTGACAAAGCCAAAGTATATAGAACTACTTGATATAAACCACTATAAGTACAGGTGGAAATTGCAAGAATTAGCAGAACCATATTGTAAAGAACACAATATTGAGTTAGTTGTAAAAGATGCGGACACTGCATCACTAGCATCTTTAGGTGCACCTGTTGATATGATGTTAATTGACTCTCTACATAAAGCTGATCATATGAAAAAAGAATTAGAACTACATGGTGTTTCGGTTAACAAGTACATCATTGCACATGATACATTTGTCAACCAATCACTACATCAATGTTTAGAAAATTGGTGTAATGATAATCGTGCATGGAAAGTACATGAAAGAGGTACAGTTAATGTTGGATATACTGTGTTAAAGAAAAATGCGTAATATAATACTACAACACTTTGATGGTGAAATGAGACCACTTGATTATGAATCAATGTGGAACATTATGGATTATGCAGACATGGTCGATGCCGACTATAAATTAGTGTTAGGTAAACCATTTAGAGAAAATTTAACAAATGCCTGTCAAAAGGTTCATATGTTACATGAAGAGTTTGATGATTATGATAATGTTCTTATGTTAGATATTGATATGTTTAGACCTGAAGCAATGAGGTTAAACATATTTGATCAACCAGGCATAGGTCTATATGCAGATGTTCAACAAAATCTACATAGAAGATTGATACAATGGTACCCAATGTTAGGAAGCATGGACGCACCGTATTGGGGTGGTGCTATCTACAAAATGGATAGACTTACAAGACAGACACTACGTAAACAACTCGGCGGCAATGAAGGTTGGATGCAAAATTTCAATAAACCTTATAACTATGAAGATGAAGGTATTATGCACGTCTTGGCAATGAGGTCTGGTATGAAATTTAAAGAACCATACTTAGATCGTAAATGGTGTCAATGTTCTTTCTTACCTAATCCTGAAAGAGCAGGCTTTATTCATATAAGAACTAAAATAACTCCTCAAGGACCTAAAAGAGAAAAGATGCTTAACTGGAAAGAGTTAGTTGATAAAAAAATCATAGGTGCTTACAAACCACACGATAGTGATGCTTAACGTATTATTTGAAAGATATAAATCTAAGAGATTAAAGTATCACTTATACTATGAGAAAGAATTCTTTGATCGTAGGTTTGAACCACTTATGATATTACAAGTTGGTATAGAACCAAGCTTACAGGTTTGGCAAAGATACTTTACTAGATCTCAAATATATTGTATAGACAGGTTTGCATACACAGATCCTAAAAATATTTCTTACTTAGATGAAGAAAGAATACATTGGTCAAGGTGTGATGTAAATAATAAAAAGCAACTTAATCATGTCATGATAGACATATGGAAAAAACCACGGTTTAATATTATAATAGATAATATTAGTAACCATCAAACAATGAGACATTACGGTGTTGATAAGTACTATAAAGAGGTAAATAATGAAGTCTTTTGCCATAGTTGTTGAAGGCAATAAAACATCTGAATCAGGTTATCGAGAACTCAAAGAGAGTTACGATAAGTATGGTTATGAAGATGAATTGCAAATCCAACCTGCAATACCGCCAGAAAAAGCAGAAGGCTATTGTGGTGGTAATGGTTTGCATTGGAACTATCCTTGGGAAGGTACTGAAACTGATTTAAAAACAGGTCTTATAAAATCTGCGTATCCGACTCAAGATAAAAATAAAAGAATATCATGTTTTTTAAGTCATTGGTATCTGTGGCATAAGTGTAAGAACTTAGATGAAATGATAATGGTGTTTGAACATGACTCTCGAATCATACGTAAACTACCTGCAGATAGTACATTCCAAAAATCAAAGTTTGATATTATAGGCATAAACGATCCATCTATGGCAACAAGAAAATCTAAAGTGTACCATGATATGATACTTAAGAACACTGAGTTCTTTCAACCTGTTCCACGTATAGATGATTTTAATATACCACAAGGATTAGCAGGTAACTCTGCATATGTTATAAAACCAGCCGGCGCAATCAAGATGATAGAGTTAGCACAAGAACACGGCATGTGGCCTAATGATGCATTAATGTGTTATCAACTTATTGAGTCACTTGGTGTAACACGTAACTTTTATACAAGAGTACAAGGATTGAGGTCAACAACAACATTATGAAGATGTACGTAATAACAATAATGGACAATGAAAGATCAGTGCAGGTTGCTGATAGGTGTATACAAAGTGGATTAGTATTCGGTAATAAAATAGAAAAACATCCAGCATTTTCTCCACAAAATTGTAATGTATATGAAGAACTTGAAAAACACGGATACGATAACGCTGGATTTATAGAGAAGTATAGTAGACCAGAGAATTGCATTGCAGGATTCTTAAGTCATCATAGCTTATGGGAAAAGTGTATTGACTTAGGTGAACCTATAGTCATATTTGAACATGATGCCGTAGTAATAAATGATATACCTGAGTTACCTATGTTTGACATATTGAGTATAGGTAAACCATCTTACGGTAAATTCAATACACCATCATTTTTAGGTTACGGTGCATTAGTATCTAAACCGTATTTCCCTGGTGCGCATGCATATCGTATTACACCGAAAGGTGCGGCTGCTTTAATTAATGAAGCTCAATTTACTGCAGGTCCAACAGACGTGTATATACATACAAGTAAATTTACACTAGGTGAATTCTATCCTTGGCCAGTAGAAGCAAGAGATAGTTTTACTACAATACAGAAAAAAGAAGGTTGCTACGCAAAGCACAATTATGGCGAAACATACGACATCATATGATGAGGCTTTCTTAACCGGTTGTGATAGTTCACAAGAGTGGATGCTTACTTGGTTTTTAAAGAATTATAAAAAGAACTCAACTAAACCTCTAGTGTTTGCAAACTTTGGAGTGACGGATGCGTGTCTTGATATTATGAGAGCCAATTGTCATGCTATAATGGATATGACAACCACTGAGGAAAAAGGCTGGTTTAAAAAACCATTGTCAATAATAAAATGTCCAGCATATAAAACAGTATGGTTAGACACTGATTGTGAAATACGTATGAATATAGACGGCATATTTAATTTACTTCAACCAAATATACTCAATATGGTAGAAGATGAACCTTGGTCAATGCGAGCAGGTCAAAAGTGGCACAACTCAGGTGTTGTTGGCGTTATAGATAAACCTATGATATTAAATCAATGGGCTTTTGAAATCAGAAAGAACGGCGGTCAACAAGGAGATCAAGAAGTACTTCATTCTATGTTAACTCCTATAACAAAGATTAAAGCAATACACGATTTGCCTAATGAGTATAATGTATTAAGAATACAAACGGAAGTTGACAGAACTTACGATGGACCTATACGCATAATGCACTGGACAGGTTACAAAGGTAAAAATATTATTAAGGGATTGATATGAAAAGAATAGTACACATAATCGGTAATGGTGATCACGCAGGATATTACTGGAATGAACAAAGACATGGCATGAAAATAACATGTAATGTTCCGCCATTTACAATACCTAGTGTTTACGCTACTATCATGGTTGATTTTAAAATGATGAAAGCTATTCATGAAGGATCAGTAAGTTTTACTAGTGAATGGATAGTTGGAATGAGACCTAAAATATACATGGGAAATAATCCATCATTCCACATTAAGATGTCTCCCTACATCAAAGAATTCTACACAGAGCTACCGAAGTATGTAGCAAACTACACAGACTTTAACTGCGGTCATATGGCAGTTCACTATGCAGCAAACAAAGTAAAAGCCGAAGAAGTCCACATGTACGGATTCGATTCTTTGTTTGATTTTAATCTTAGAAGTTACACCGATCTGTTTTTAAATTCAGATAGAGGTGATGTTAATAATAACAGGCTTGCAAACAACTGGCGGCCGGTATGGGAAAATATGTTCAAGGAGTTTCCAAAGACAAAATTTGTTTTATACCACAAGCACAATGCGATTAAAGTTAATGTTAATGATAATGTTAAGATAGTAACATACGATAAGATGGCTAAACCACCAGCATAACTTTTTTTCATTTAAGTGCATTTTTTCCTTTACATTCCGTAAATTTTATGGTATAATAGATCTATAAAATAAAAAAGGAGCTTAAATGTTTAATATCGAAGAATTAAAAAAGATCAGAGAATCATTAACAGACCTCGGTGATATCGTATGGAATGACATGGATTCACATGATCCTAAAACAATCAGAAATCTTGATGAAGCATTAGAAGCAGTTGATAAGGCTATAAAAAAATGTGCATAACTTTTTTTCATTTAAGTGCATTTTTTCCTTTACATTAAGTTAAAAGTGTGGTATAATAGATCTATAAAATAAAAAATTA
>Ga0181389_1000491_pt1 | contig 16220 bp, 38 predicted proteins | sample 12SPOviralmetaG_FD_130121 | JGI IMG/M metagenome (GOLD analysis project Ga0181389, IMG submission 130121) | Marine viral communities from the oligotrophic San Pedro Time Series (SPOT) site, San Pedro Channel, CA, USA - 12 SPOT_SRF_2010-06-29 | ecosystem: Environmental > Aquatic > Marine > Strait...
GTGATAAAACTATAGACATTTATCCTTATAACCCATTAGCTGCTTATTTATTTGTAGCAGATTTTATAGACAGATGGCAAGATGGAAGACTGGGAACAATTACAGGAACAACTAAAGATTTTGCAAAAGTATTCTTAGGAACAAGAGGTGGTACAGGTTTATATAGCATAGATCAATTATTAGAATCTCTAGCAACAGCAGATAGTAATAAAGGATATAAATTCGTTAATGAATTAGTTGGTTTAATATCTTCACAATACTTTACACCATTTAAAACTTACATGGGATTTTTAGATGCAGCAGATGGTAATATACAAGCTGCTAAAGATACAAAGACTTCAACTTTAGATAATGCAAGAATTGACCCATCTGTTTCTATAGTTAGAAATTTTAAATCTATATTTAATCCTGGAGAACTTCCTGACAGAACATCAGCTACTCATGCTGTTTTGTCAAAAGATGGAATTAAATATGAAGCAAGACCTTTAAAAGGTGAAGGTGTTGAAGTTTTTGGAAAAGAAATTACTGCTCCTATAGTTACAGAATTAACAGGGATAACTATAAGACAACCTAAAAATTCTGCTGAAATAGAATTTGACAAACTTAATATAAGGTATAATGAAATATTTAGAAGTACAGGAGTGCCTGTTTTAGATAGAGCATATAAGAATGTTTTTGCTCCTAAAATACATTTTGGTTTATCAGCTATTATTGATAGTCCTGCTTATCAAAATTTAAGTATTCCATTAAAAAGAGTTACAATTAAAACATATTTAAAAGATGCTAGAAAAGAAACTATGGAAGAATTACAATCTGATGCAAGTTTAGTTCCATATTTAATGGAATATAATTTTACTAAAATACCAAAAGATCAGCTAAGAGTAATACATGATGCTATTGGTAAAGATTATTTAAATACTTTAATCAAAGAGTTTCAAAAATAATATGAAATCACAATCACAAAAAAATTCAGAAGAAATAATTAAAATTCAAGGTGAGTTAAAAGTTATCCATGAAAAAATAACTAATATTAGAGACAATCATCTTGCACACCTTGATTCAAAAGTAGGTACAATTTATAAACTTCTATGGGTAGCTGTAACAATAAGTCTAAGTGGTCTAATAAACTTAGTCGTAAATCTTCTGTCTTAAAAGGCAAGAAATCATCAATCAAAGGAACTGTTGGCGAATATGATGCTATAGCAAAGCTTACTAAAGCTGGTTATTATGTAGCAAAAAGTTGCGATCCTGCTTGTCCTTTTGATATTGTGATTGTAGATAAAAATGGTAAAATACAGCTTTTAGATATTAAGACAATTACATATCGTAAAAGAGCTAAAGGTAAAATATTAAAAAACAAACCTAAAGGTTCTTATAAAATACATAGAACAACAACAAAGGAACAAAAGAAATTAGGCATAAGACTTTTGATGGTAGATTATGAAGATTAACGATAACACAAATATATCTTTACCTATAAGAAATTTAGTAGCAATCATAGGTGCAGTAGCTCTTGGTGTTTGGGCTTATTTTGGTGTTGAGGAAAGATTAAATAAATTAGAAACAGCAGACACATTATTTCAAGCTGATCTTCTAAAAAAAGCAGAGCAAGAACCTAAAAATTTAGAAATGTATATGCTTATTGAACACCTTGCTACTCAAATAGAAAGCATAGAAAAAGAAATAGAAGCTAGTAGATATAACAAAGTAAACATAGATCACATAAAAGAACAAGTAGATATGTTGCAAAAGAAAATAAATGGTAATCACTAATGAATAGAATACAAAAAAAAGTAATTAAATATACTCAACAAAGATGGGAAGATGTTAAACAAATGAATATGTTTAAGATGTTAAGACAAGAAGTTGATATAGGTGCAAATGGCACACAAAAATATGTAGTTAAAGAAGGAAGAAACAAAGGTAAAGTTTTATGACTAAAGTAATTGCTTTGTTAATGTTTTTAGGTGAACCTGCTGTTCTTAAAGAACACACACTTATGCCAACTATAAGTAAATGCTTAGAAAAAAAAAGAATTGCAACTAGAAATAGTGGTGCAAGAGTAAGCTATATCTGTAGTAGAGTAAATGCAGAAGTAAAAGATGGCAAAATAATTAGAATTGCAAAGGATTAATAATGGATTTTATATACAGAATTATAGAAAAAATTAGTTCAAGAATAAGCTCTTGGTGTTGGCACAAAAGAGTTCATTTACTTTACAAAAAAAGAGGTAAAAAATGAACACAGGATTTAGACCATCACCTTCACAACCCAACCCACCCATGAATCAAACACTGTTAAAAACTGCTGTTATTCATGCACCTAACAAGGAGAAACCTATGAAATACCTTAAAAAATTGTGGAAAAAATATATGGACTGGTTGTTCAAAGACTTTTATAAGTAATTATGTGGATGAATATTGCAGCTAAATTAGTACCAGGCATCATCAAGACAGGTATGTCTATTGCTGCCAACAGAAGAAAAACAAAAGAATTAGAGTCAGTTGCTGAATTAAAGTTAGCTGAGAAAATGGCTAATGGTGAAGTTGAATATAAAAAAGCAGTTATTGATTCTCATAGAGGAGATCTTAAAGATGAATTTTGCCTTATCCTTATATCAATCCCTCTACTACTTTTGGCTTGGTCTGTATTTAGTGACGACCCTGACATACAGGCAAAGATAGATATTTTCTTTGATAAATTTTCTAACTTACCAATGTTTTATCAAGCTCTTGTCGTTGGAGCTTTTAGTACAATACTTGGTATAAAAGGTGTTTCTACATTTAAGAAAAAATAATGGAGGTTATCTGTTATATTTTTATTATGCTATGGATAATGGGAATATCTGAATAATCAAAGCTTATGTCTGACACAAGTAAAGAGATAATAGTTGAGTATAAAGATCAAGTTAGACTTCTTAGAGAAGAAAATGCTGACTTACAAGATGCTTGTAAGACTAAAGATTCAGCTAACAAAAGATGTTTACAAAAGCTAGAAAATGCAAATGAAGATTTAGAACAAGCAAATAAAAAGATTAAAGAACTAGAAAATAAATTAAAAGATATGAAACAAACAAATAAACAATTACTGGAACATCCATGAAGGTAGCTTTAATTATGATTATGTGTAGTCAAATTGCTGGAGAATGTATGAAACCACACCTTCTTAATTACCATGATACTTTCTATGATTGTTTGATAGCAGGATATGAAGAAGCTAAAGATAAAACAGAAGAAATAGGTAGAGAAGAAATCAATAAAAACGAAATCGTAATAAAATTTAAATGTTATTATGATAATAACCCAGATAGGAGAATGGCATGACACAATTATCAAAACACTTTAGTCTTGAAGAAATGACTAAATCATCAACAGCATCAAGAATGGGGATAGATAACACCCCCAATGAAGAACAGATAGAAAACCTTAAGGCGATATGTGAGAACATATTGGAACCATTAAGAGAATATTATGAGTCCAGACCCATAACAATAACATCTGGATTCCGTAGCCCAGAACTCTCAGAAGCGATCAAATCTTCAAGGCAATCTCAACATTGCAAAGGAGAAGCTTGTGACTTTGAAATAGCAGGTTTTGACAATAGAGAAGTTGCGGCACACATAAAAAACAACTTTGACTTTGATCAACTCATAAGTGAATACTATATTTCTGGTGTTCCTGATTCTGGATGGATTCATGTGTCTTACAAAAAATCTGGAAACAGAAAGCAATCTTTGATAAAAAATAAAGGTGAAGGATATATTGAATGGCGATAGACAAGTCAAAGATGAAATGCAACAAACCCAAAAGACAAATATCTGGAGGAAAAAAGTTTGTTGTTAAAGCTTGTAAAGGTGGTAAAGAAAAGATTATTAGGTTTGGGGATGCTAATATGACTATAAAAAAGAATATCCCTGCAAGAAGAAAAAGCTTTAGAGCTAGACATAGATGTGCTACTGCTAAAGATAAGTTCAGTGCTAGGTACTGGAGCTGTAAAAACTGGTAATATAAAGGAGAAAATATGTACAATAAAAAAATGAAGAAGAAAAATAAAAAGAAAAAAAACAAAAAGAAGAAGAAATATTAGGTGTAGCTTACTGATTAAGCTGGGTTGTTGGAGGGAATAACAAAGGAGATAATATGCCAAAAGGTAAAAATAAAAAGTATAGTAAAAAACAAATGAAGATAGCAAGAATGGCAGCACCATTTGATAAAATAACTGGTGCAGACTTTGCTATGCTTAAGAAAAAAAGAAAGAAAAAAGTATGAAGAAAACAGTAAAAGCACCATCTGGTTATCATTGGATGAAAAAAGGTAGTTCATATAAACTTATGAAAGGTGCATACAAACCACACAAAGGAGCTGTAAAGATGGCTAAGTTCACAGTACAGAAAAGACATGGCTAAGTTATGTCCAGCAGGTAAAGCTGCCGCCAAGAAAAAGTTTAAAGTATATCCTAGTGCATACGCAAATATGTGGGCTAGTAAATATTGTAAAGGTAAAGTTGGCAGAAAGAAAACTAAGAAAAGAAGATGAGCTTAAGAAAGTGGACATCTGAAAAATGGGTTGATATTGCCAATAGAAGAAAAGATGGTTCATATCCACCATGCGGTAGAAGTAAAGGTGAGAAAAGAAGAAACTATCCTAAATGTTTACCCATAGCAAAAGTAAGATCAATGTCAGCTAGTCAAAGAGCTGCCGCAGTTAGAAGAAAAAAGAAAGCAGAAAGAAGATCAAGAAAAGGTAAAAGACCAAACTATGCGAAAACCTAAAAAGACTTGGAAGAAAAATACAAGGATCATAAGAGATGTCGGTCTTTGTAAGTATTGTAATAAGATGATTGTTTCTGATGAACCTTTTGTAATCTTTGCTACCAAAGAACCTGCTCATTATTTATGTATGAAAAAGGATGATGAGAATAGACAATTAGAGATTGAATCTAAAAAAGAAAACTAATATATTATAAGTGCATACCTTGAGTTAGGGATGTACTTTGTTCTTAAGACACCCCTAACTCCCATTAATTAAATTATTTTTTGTAGTTTTTCTATAATCACTTGATCATCAACTGCTTGTGGATCAGGATAATACTTTGCATTTTTTATCTGATTACCTCTATGCAGTTCTGGTGGATTATCTTTGTAAGTAAAATTACTTACACCTTTTATAATATCAAACCCTTCAAAGAAATATGTTATGGGAACTTGTAAAGCATGAGCTAAATAAATTAATTTAGCTGATGATACTCCATTAGTTCCTTTCTCATATTTTTGGATTTGTTGGAAGCTTGTAGGTAAATGATTTCCAAGATCAGTTTGAGTTATTCCTAACTCAATCCTTCTTTTTCTTATTCTTTTACCAATGTGTTGATTAACGACAACTTCCTTTTCTACTTGTGCTTTTGCCATAGCGATAGGTCTCCTTTCTTCTAGTTCGCCTTTTTACTTTTAGAATTTCTTTCTAGCTTGAAATTCTAATTTGTTTATTTTGCTCAGATAAAATTTGATTACTAATTACAGCAATCTGGTTTTTCTTTTTCTGAACAAGAGCTTTAGCTTTCTGCATTACCCTAACTGCTCTATCCAGTCTTTCCTGAGCTTCCCTTATCTTCTTTGGATCGTAGTCCATCTTTATCCTCCAACTTAATGTTAGACTTCAAGAACCTCTTACTAACAATTCTAGCAACAGGTTCTCCTATTGCGTCTTTGTTATCAGCAGCATTTTGTACACTGCTAAACTTTTCTTCAACAACTACCACAACCTCATAAGTACTTTCTTTCTTACAACTCATAGTAATTATTGACTTTAAATTTACTATTTTTAATTGATTTTGTCAAATGATACTTTCTCATAAACACATCCATCTCTTTGACCAAACCAAGCTTAACAGCATTTTTCATGAGAATACCAATCCTTTGTTTAGATAAATTTAAAGCTTCTCCAATTTCAATTAGTCTAGGATAAGCTTGTTCCTTTTTATGGTATTCTATCATAAAATCAATAATTTGTTTGATTTTTGGACTATAAAATACTTTACTTCCCATTGTTGTTTCTTTCTAATTGTTGCATTTGATACTTTAAAAGCTCATTATAACCAGAAATATCTTGATGTGTGTCTTCCTTGTACATGATTTCTTTCTCACCATCATTAACAGTTCTTGTTAATTTTAAAACAATCATAAGTTGAGCAACAATCGTTATAGGTACTTTCAACTTTTGTTTGTTCACTGCTTCTAAAACTGACTTAATAAATTGTGCAACAATATGTGCGTTGCTATCAAAATCTCCATATTCTTTTTGTTTATTCTTTAATAAATTCTTGGTCATCTTTTCGCCAATATCTATCCATTTTACATTATCGTCTTTGCCCATTGTCCATCCTTTGTTTTACAGTAATACATAAATATTTTTTTACCTTTATACATAACCCCATGATCGTAAGTTATGCTTGTATGTGTTTCTAAAGCTTCCTGACAAGTCGTAAAGTCTTTTACTTTTATTTTGTAAAAGTCATAGCTTGTTGCAGATGTTGCGAAGAACAAATACAAGAAAAAAGTTTTCATAAGAAAGGGTGCTGATTTTTTTTACCGATTCGAATAGGGAGGAAAAAATGACCCAGCACCCCTACTACAAGTTATACTTTTGGTTTTCTAACTTGTAATTTATGAACCTCTTTACCATCATCTTTACGATTGATGTATTCTGTTAAGTTTATTTGTTCGCCTTGTTTGTAGTCTCTATCTACTTTAAACGAACCCCAGAATTTATCAGGGTTTTCATTATCCCTGTTTAAATATCCAGTACCTTCTTTAAGTACAAAGTCACCCATATTTATCTCCTATTTGTTTTGAGTTTTGTTAGTTTATTTTCACAAGCTACAAGTCTTTTACCTATCTCACTTCTGATAAAATTCTCATAGTCGTTTCTGTTGTCAGATTTAAATTCCATTATTAATTTTTTAACAGTGGTCAAATCTGGTTTCTTAGATGATAGATGAACCTCAATAGCTTCAATTCTATTACCCAAAGAAATTTGTTTTCTTGTCATACCCACATCTTTTGCTGTGGCTTTATATAGTGGATCAGCATTATAACCATCTTCACTATCCTTTGCTTCAACCTCATCATCTTTCATTCCAGTCTTAAGATTTAAAGCATTTAAAAAAGCATACTTTCTTGCATAAGACATACAGTTTCCAGAACCATATTTATCTGTTTTTGCAATAGCATGAGTTTCAATTTCAATAAAAGATTTTGGATTATCTACATCTACAATAGTCATCTTACAAGTTGTTTGCACAAACATATCTTGTATGTCGAAATCTTTGTAAGTGCAGTATGGATATAAACCATTTTTAATTAAAGCTTCCATAGCAACACCTTGTACTGCGTCATGCTCTAATGGGTTGAAATTCATACCACCTTTTTTTTCTGTCTTCTTAACCATTCTTGCTTCTTCTGAAGCAGATTTTAATTTTTGATAAATGTTTTTAGTCAAATTGTTCCTTCCTTTCCTTTTGCATTACCAATGATTTCTTCTTGTTCTTTTTTCTTTTCTTCATCATAAACTTGCTTTGCTTTATCCTTAATCATTTCTTCAAGGATTTTACTGTTTATAATTCTTTTTATATCTTCTGGTGATATACCATCACAGACTATCATAAAACTCCTCCAGTTTTTGTATGTCTTCATTTTGTATAGTGTTAAGTATAGGATTGTTTTCTCTATTTCTTATTTCAGACCAATCAATCCCAATCATCATGGCTAACTTTTTTATATCCCCATTTGCCATTCTTAACATTTCTTGTCTTCTTACATTGATCTGAATATATTTATTAAAGAAATATTTTAATCCTGCTGGACTTAACTCATAACAATTATCTTGATTAAATATGGTGTAGTTTTCTTCATCTACATAAACTAAATATGGTTTGTAATTAGGTAGTGATTTTGAATACACTGCTGTTTGTATGCAGTGAGTAAATTGTGGATTTTTTATTTTTTGTGACTTTCTCCATTTCCAAGTCTCATTGCCTTTCTTATCTTTGTATTTATAAACTGAACCAAACCTATTTTTATGCTCAGATAATTTTTGTAAAAATTCTGACGCACAGTCCACATACAATTCTGTTTCTATACCTAATTGTTTGCCAAAATACTTTTCATCATACCACTCACTAAAAAATAGTTCGCAGTTCCACTTATCTAAATGTGCGTTATCAGATATTTCTATAAGAGCATTAATATGATTAGTAACATATTGAGTTATTTTTTCTTTTATAAAGTTTGCTTTAGCTTTTTCTTTAGGACTTAAATCAATTTCTATTAAACTTCTATTAAAATCTTCTTGGACATCTTTTATATCCATTTTCTTTTGTATTATTTCTTGAAAATATCCATGTACTTTTTTACCTGCATGAAAACTAATACTAGGTTTTTGTGGTTTAAATTTTTTGTACAGTGCAAAAGGATATTTTATAAACCATATACTATCTGTAAGTGCTGATTGACTTGCTGATATAGTTGCTTTCTTGAAATCCCCTTTGATCCAAGCTTCATCTATAAACCTTTCTGCCATAGACAGCTTATTTACTAATTAAATACTAATGTCAAGTGTCTATTTACAATTACTTTGAGAAAGGTTATAGTTATATACAAGATATTGTATAAACAAGTAAAGGTTGCACCATATATGGACTATCCAACGATTGAATTAAAATGGGAAGAAATATTGTCTTCTGCTATCACTGGACTTTTGCGACAGACAGAAAGCATGAGACAACAAATTAATTGGGGTCATGGTGCTAACTTTGATATTTATAAGCAATGGGGTATGACTGTTTCAGGTTCTATTTGCGAACAAGCTCTTGCTAAAAAAATGGACAGCTACTTTCCACACTCAGTTAATAATTTTAAAGGTTCTGATTTACATATTGACGGAAAGAGCATACAAGTGAGATCGCAACTTATGACAAAAAAAACCAACAATCTTATCATAAGACAAGGGTATAAAGAAAGTGATTATTATTTTTTAGTAGGTGATGAAACACCAATATATACATTTTTTGGCTACATTTCTGCAAAGGATATAAGAAAGAAAGGAACTTGGACTAACTTTGGAATTAACACTAGACCTTATGTTTGGTCTGTACCCATTGAAAATCTAAAACCAATAACGGAGTTTAAAAATGAAAGATAAAATAGAATGTAAATTATTAAAACCATTTGGCTCAACGATTGCTAAATCTACAATGCCAAAAGAATTAATAGATGATTTTTTGAAAGACCTTTACGACATAAGACAGAACCCAGAAAAAGCAAAACAATATGCTTATGGTCATAGACTTGCAGGACAAGTTTATAAAGAATTATTAATCAGTCCAGATATTATGTTAAGATGGAAACAAAAATATTTTGATCATATTATTAGACACTATGTGGAAGCACATTATAAAAATAATAAAATGGCAAAGTGCGTTATTCAAAGTGCATGGACAAACACACAGAAACCAAACGACTATAATCCATTACATACACACACCCATTTTTCTAACAAAGCATTGAACCCTGATTTATCTTGTGTTGGATATTTAAAGATACCTAAAATCGTACCTTATAATCATTCTAAAGAACATCATCAAGTTGGTGGTTGGATTGAGTTTTGTGAGGGGTCTGAAAATATATTTAATAATGCTAACTATTTGGTTCAACCCATTTTGGGCGATTATTATTTATTTCCAGCAAATATGAAACATATCGTCTATCCTTTTGCTAGTGATGATGATAATGCTGAGAGAATATCTTTTAGTTTTAATACAACAGTTATATTTGATGAGATGACCCAATATGAACAAAAGTAAACCATTTCTTAAAGTTGAGCATGAGCTTATAGACGATCAGGTTCTTACCCCAACTCAGAAATGCCTTTTATTGCTCCTGAGACGGCTTCAGACAGCTCCTAAAGGGTGTACCCCTAGTCATCTGTATCTAAAAAAAAGATTGCGTTTAAAAAGCTCTAAGACCCTTGTTAAGCATTTAGACAGATTGCAGTTGCTTGGGTATATAACATGGCAAAATAGAGGCAAAGGTAAAACAAATAGATTTTTATTTAGGGATAATCCTAATTTTCAATCTACCCTTTTGCACAACCTACGATTAAGAAATAAAATGAGTAAGCAACAAAAGATTTTGTACGAAAAAAGAAAGTTAAAACAAGCTGAAAATGAGGGGGTCATCTTGTTGAAACAAGCTAGAAAGGTCTAGCAGTGAGGGTGAAACTTTTGCACCTAGATAGGTGAAATAATTACACCTGATATAAAGATATAATATAAATATATACTAGTTAGAATATGGCTAATAAAAAGTTAATACACAATATTATTAACAAGACTAGGAAGTCTTTTGACTTCCGATACCAACAAGCAATCATTAGAAACAAGAACCAAACTCCAAAAAACCCCCCACTGGTTAAGCTATTACAGTATTTACAATCTATTAAGATTTCTGACGCAGAAATTGACCAAGTTGTCAGGGAATATTGGGAAGCTGTTGAAAAGAACCCTAGCTTTCAAAAAGAAATTGCAGATAAGTTCAAGATCAAGTATAATGATAAAGTTTAAACACAATATCTAGGTATTTAACTATCTTCTCAAAGATAGTCAGGACAGGGGGAATCTTACCCTTTCTTTTTCCCCCTGTTTACCTCCAATTATTCCTCCTTATCTTCTTCAATTTCATAATCTACTTCACCCATAATTAAACTGTCATAAGCTTGTATTTTAGCTTCTTCTTCATTATCAGCTTCAACATAGCTTTCTCTAGTAATAATAACTTTATATTTTTTCATTATCCCTCCCCATTGCATTGTAATTCAAGGTCATATTCTTTGACCACCAATTTAGCTGTCATACCTTGCATTTCTTTTTCAAGATCAACAATAGTACAGTCGCTAGTGTTCCTTGTAGGTGGTTTAATAACATAACCATGAATTTTTAAATCTTTGTGATAAACTATTGAACCCTTTTTAAGCATATTATTTATATTCCTTTCTGTTTGCTCCAATAAATAAAATTGTTGAGCAGTAATAACTTGACTATTCGCAGTCTGTCCAACCTTGACTAGCTTTCCATTTTTTATATCTTTCATAGTCCTTTCTTTCTTCTTTCCATAAAAAATATACACTGCATACGATAATTGTCAATAGCAGTATATGAAATGATCTGTCTTCTAGTATATTCATTAATACTTCAAACATCATAACCAACCTTTATATTGTTTTGATTTTCCACCCATTAAAGGTAATACAAAACTTACATTACCTTGAACATTATCGTATTCATAATTTTTATGTAAAAACCTTTTTAATACATAATTAATTTCACAATTTTTAGAGCATAAAAAAATCTTTATCTTATTTATTTTTTTATAATCTTTTGTTTTATCTTTGCAAAATCTACATCTTTTCATTATATCCCCCTATTATTTAATATATGTTGCTCCAATATCATTGCCATTTCTAAGCCATAGAAAAGCAAGAAATACATAAGAGCAAAGAATATTAAACCTTCAATTATTGTTTTCATCTTCCTTCCTCATATGTTGGTAGTTGTAGCATAAATTTAACAACGAACAGAAAGAACATTGATAAACCTAGCCAAAGGTTAATCTGTGTCATGACTAGCAACCCAAACATTGCTAACACATAACATAGAGCTAAATAGATTGCTTTAAGCATTAGGCAACCTCCTTTTGTTCTTTTTCATCTAATAGCTTCCTACAAGTTTCCTCAACAGCATACCAAGCTAATAAATTTTTAAATTGATCTAATGAGCCAACATTTTTAGCACCATTGAATTGACCAATAGTTTCTAAAATGTTGTTGCTTCCAAAGTTCTCATGTTCCTCATGAAGCATATCCCATATTTCATCTTCAAATTGATCATAAAATTTTACAGTATCACTGTAATAAATTAATGATGATACAGAGCCATTAACACAACCATATTTTACAACGTCTTCAAGGTATAATGTTTCATCTTTTACTTCTTCAAGTACCCATTGTTTTATTGTTTTTTTAGTCATCTTTTCCCCTTTCTTTTGTTAGTTTTTTGTATATATTCAACATAGTTAAAAACTATACATAATTCTAAATAGTTGTCAATAGGTAGTAAATAACTAAATATATGAGTAATAAAATAAAGTTCACATCAGAAGTATTAGAAGCCATATTTGCAGAACTAGCATTAGGCAAGTCTGTGAAAAAGGTATTAGAAGCCAAGTCATTATCTTGGGAGGGATTTAGAAAGCTATTGCATAAAAAACCCAAAGTGAGACAAGAATATGAAACAGCTAAAAGTGACGGAGTAGATTATTTATTAGGTGAAGCTACTTCACAGCTTGAAAGTGCCATTGCTGATTTTAAAATAAATGGTAAAGGCGACCTTGCTATCAGTCATTTAGTTAAGGAAGCTATTGGTTTAACCAAGTGGAAAGCTACCCATTTACTACCTAAATACTCCAACAAACAACAAGTTAAACACAGTTTTAACGCAGAAACACCGCTAGTAGTGAAGTGGGAAAAGTCACAGTAATTATTAAATAAGTAAAGTAATACAACATTTATTGTTGTTGATCTTCCAACCTGTTCGCACAAAGTTGCCTACACAACCTATAAGAAACAAAATAAATTGCTAGTTGTAGGCAGATAAACCCTAAAATGTATTATGCAACTTGTATATTGTTCTGAGAAGTTATCAGTTATCAGTAATTGTTCTAATTGTATCGCAATAACGTAAGCTGGGGGTTTTAAATGCAACCCCACCGCTAGATTTTTTTTGCGTTGTTGCGTATTATGTTAGGAGGTATATATAAATAGATGAGGAGACCGACTTATGGATAAGCCAAAAATATACGCAGTGATACTTGTTTCAGAAATGACTAATACTGTTTCTGTTCACTTTGAAGGTTTCTCAGACTATGAGGATGCTAAAGACTTCTCCAGATATATCGGTAAAGAACTTAACATAGAAAACTTGCCTTTTCCTGAGAATGACACTATTCACTAGGTAGGGGTTTTATTTTAAATGTCAGAAATCGTAATTCCATATTCACCAAGAAAGCTTCAAAAATTTTTGCACACACAAATTCCTAAAAGCCGATTCAACGTAATTGTGGCACATAGGAGGTCTGGCAAAACTGTAATGTGTATCAACCACATGATAAGGGATGCTTTAACTAATACTCAGCCGAATCCAAGATATGCTTTCATCTCACCAACATTTAAGCAGGGTAAAAGTACAGCATGGGATTATATTAAAAATTTCGCCAAGAATATTCCTTACGTCAAATTTAATGAATCAGAACTTAGATGTGATTTTCCTAATGGGTCAAGAATAACAATCTTAGGTGCTGAGAATGATCAAGCATTAAGGGGTATCTTTTTAGATGGATGTGTTATGGATGAGACGCAGAATATTAGTCCATCATTATTTCCAGAAATTATCCGACCAGCATTAGCCGACAGGAAAGGATGGTGTGTATTTATAGGTACACCCAAAGGTCAGAATTATTTTTACAAACTTCACAAAGATGCTGTGCAACAAAAAGGTTGGTGGACAGGGGTTTTCAAAGCATCTCAAACAGAAATCCTAGACAAAGAAGAATTACGATCTGCACAAAATACTATGTCAGATGATCTATATAACCAGGAGTTTGAATGTTCGTTTCAAGCTGCAATTACAGGATCGTATTATGGAGCTATTATAGAAAAGCTTGAGGTCGCAAAAAGAATGACATCTGTTCCTTATGATGAAAACCTAGATACAGAAACTTGGTGGGATTTAGGTTTAAAAGATTCTACAGCTATTTGGTTTGTTCAAAGACATGGAGATCAAATCAGAGTGATTGATTATGAAGAAAACTCAGGAGAAGGATTAGATTTTTATGCTGACTTGTTAGATAGTAAACCTTATAAATATTATAGACATATAGCTCCGCATGATATAAAAGTTAGAGAATTAGGAGCTTTTGGAAAATCAAGGTTGGAAATCGCTTTGGAATTAGGTATATCATTTGATATTGCACCAAAACTTTCTATTGAAGATGGAATTGAGGCAGTACGAAAAGCTTTACCTAATTGTTATTTTGACAGACAAAATACAGCAATGGGTGTTGAAGCATTAAAAGCTTACTCAAAAAAATGGGATGAAAAAAATCAGTGTTTCAAAAACAGACCAACACACAATTTTGCATCACATCCAGCAGACGCATTTAGATATGGCTGCACATTTATTGGTGGACAAAAAACAAACTGGAAAGAACCAGTCCATGTTGATACAAGTTATATAGTTTAGTTATGGCAAAAAAAATTGAAAGACTAGAAGATTTAGAATTAAAAAATACAATACAATCTCACATACATAATTCATTAGGTTTTTTAGGAGGAACATTATCTTCTGAAAGAGAAAAATCATTAGAATATTATCAAGGTGATAAGCTTGGCAATGAGATTGATGGAAGGTCACAAGTTGTTAGTACAGATGTTGCTGATACGATTGAAAGTTTACTTCCAAATCTTTTAAGAGTTTTTACTGCATCAGATAAAGTTGTAGTATGTGAACCAGTCAAAGCAGAAGATGCACCCTTAGCCGATCAAGCTACAGCATATTTAAATCATATTTTTTATAAAGAAAATGATGGCTTCCAATTATTATATAATTTTTTCAAAGATGCGTTATTAGAAAAAAATGGAATCTTAAAAGTATTCTATGATGAAACGCAAAAAGTAGAATATGAAACTTACAAAAATTTAACAGACAAAGATTATGAAGATTTAACTTCTGATGAAAATGTAGAAATTATAGATCACACAGAAAAGCCAGATACTTTAGCTGAACAAGCTGCTGAACAGTTTGAAGCTCAAATGGAACAACAAGGTATAGATATAAATTTACCAGAACCAAAACTACATGATTGTAAAATTAAAAGAACTCTTACTGAAGGTAAAATAAAAGTTGAGTCTGTTCCACCAGAAGAATTTTTAATTGATCGTACTGCTATTAAACTTGAAGATGCAAACTTTGTTGCACATAGAGTTCAAATGACTAGATCAGAATTAATTAGCATGGGTTATGATAAAGAGGATGTAGATAGTCTTCCAACTTCAGACGCATCAACATTAAATACAGAACGATTAGCAAGATACCAAAACATAGAGGACTTTCCATTTAATACATCTGATAATCAATCCACACAAACTGTAACAGTCTATGAAAACTATGTTCGTTATGATGCAGATGGTGATGGTATTGCAGAACTTAGAAAAATTTTATCTGTTGGTGATACTTCAGAATTTATTTTAGAAAATATGCCATGCGATCATATTCCGTTTGTTTCTGTTACACCAATTCCAATGCCGCACAGATTTTATGGCAGATCAGTTTCAGAATTAGTTGAGGATATTCAATTAATGAAATCAACTGTGATGAGACAGTTATTAGATAATATGTATTTAACTAATAACAACAGAGTTGCTGTTATGGATGGAATGGTAAATATGGATGATTTACTCACATCAAGACCTGGTGGTGTAGTTAGAACTAAACAAGCACCTAATCAAGTAATGCAACCTATACAAGCTCAACCGATTTCACAACAAGCTTTTCCATTATTAGAATACTTAGATACAGTTAGAGAAGTAAGAACAGGTGTTACAAAATATAATCAAGGTTTAGATTCTGATTCGTTAAATAAAACAGCTACAGGTATTTCTGCAATTATGAATCAAACTCAGATGAGAGCAGAATTAATTGCAAGAATATTTGCTGAGACTGGTGTTAAAGATTTATTTAGAAAAATGTTTGAACTTTCAGTTAAGTATCAAGATAGAGAAAAAATTATACAACTTAATAATCAATATGTTCCAGTAATGCCTACAGAATGGAAGAATAGATTTAATGTTACAATACAAGTAGGTCTTGGCACAGGTACTAAGGAACAACAAATTATAATTTTAAATAATATTTTAGATAAGCAGTTACAAGCTTTTAATTTACAAGGACAAAGAGAGTTTCCAATGGTAAGTTTAAAAAATATTTACAACACATTATCTAAAATTGTAGAGAACGCAGGACTCAAAACAGTGGATAGTTACTTCATCAACCCTGATTTAGGTAAACAATATGTAACTCCTCCACCACCTCCACCAATTCCACCTATTGAAAAA